>Ga0209089_10000588_pt1 | contig 33173 bp, 24 predicted proteins | sample ArcticOcean_MG_C_FD_187431 | JGI IMG/M metagenome (GOLD analysis project Ga0209089, IMG submission 187431) | Marine microbial communities from western Arctic Ocean - ArcticOcean_MG_CB2_150 (SPAdes) (version 2) | ecosystem: Environmental > Aquatic > Marine > Oceanic | place: Arctic Ocean: Canada...
CATGGGCGGACGAATGGCTGCGCATTTGATTAATGCCAACCACCAAGTAAAAGGATTCGACGTGGTATCTGGCTGCATCACCAGGTTCAAAGACAAAGGAGGATTAGTCGCGAAAGATATTACTGATGCCACCTCAGATGTCGATATAATCATCACCATGCTGCCCGCTGGTAACGACGTTCGGGATGTATATTTGGGAACATCTGGAATTCTAGAGTCAACTAACTCCAAACCACTGTTGATCGATTGTTCCACTATAGATGTAGAAACGGCGCGACACGTGTCTAACGAAGCTGAAAAAGTGGATTTGCTAATGCTAGATGCCCCAGTCTCAGGTGGCGTGATGGGTGCTGAAGCAGCAACGTTAACTTTCATGGTTGGTGGGGCCGAGAAAGCGTTCAAAATGGCTAAACCAATCCTGGGCCTAATGGGTAAGAATATTATTCACGCCGGTGGGACCGGCAATGGCCAAGTCGCGAAGGTTTGCAACAACATGATCCTAGGTATTTCAATGATAGGAGTTAGCGAAGCCTTTGTGCTCGCCGAAAAGCTTGGTCTCGATCATCAGAAGCTTTTTGATATTTCATCCACTTCATCCGGCCAATGTTGGTCAATCACATCTTACTGTCCTGTTCCAGGGCCAGTCCCCAATTCACCCGCAAATAAAGATTTTAAAGCCGGTTTTACTGTTGACATGATGTTGAAGGATCTCCGTCTCTCCCAAGAGGCGGCAATTTCATGCGGATCTAACACCCCTATGGGAGCCGAGGCCGCATCTCTTTTTGGATTGTTTGAAGCAACCGGATCAGGCAGCCTTGACTTTTCGGCAATTATTAAACTTATCCGTGGACTGACAGCATAAACCAGTATGGGGCCTATCGATGCAAAAATCATGGAACACCATAAAATTTGAGCAGAACAAAAACATTGCGGTGATCACACTAAACCGACCAGAAGCATTAAACTCGCTGAATTTAGAATTAACTGATGAAGTATGTAACTTAATTGGGAAAATCGAAAATGACGACCAAATCGATTGTTCAATTATTACTGGATCGGAAAAAGCTTTCGCTGCGGGGGCCGACATTTCGGAAATGCAAAGTCGCAGCCACTCTCAAATGCTTAATGAGAACTTCTTTGCCATCTGGGAGGAACAATTTTCCGTTGCTCGTAAGCCTATAATCGCGGCCGTAGCTGGGTATGCACTTGGAGGAGGATGTGAACTCGCCATGATGTGCGATTTTATAATCGCCGCTGATAATGCAAAGTTTGGGCAACCTGAAATCAAATTAGGCGTCATGCCTGGTCTTGGTGGTTCCCAGCGTTTAACCCGGTTTGTTGGTAAGTCAAAAGCAATGGATATGTGTCTGACTGCCCGAATGATGGGTGCCGATGAAGCAGAAAGGTCAGGGTTAGTATCTCGTGTTGTCCCTTTAGATGCTCTCATTAATACAGCACTAGAAGTAGCATCGACAATTTCATCCTTTTCTTTGCCGGCAACAATGCGTGTGAAAGAAGCAGTAAACCGTTCGTTTGAGACAACTTTATCTGAAGGCCTACTATTTGAGCGCCGTTCATTCTATTCATCATTTTCTACAGAAGATCAGGTTGAAGGAATGTCTGCATTTCTGGAAAAAAGGACGCCTGAATTTAAAAATCGCTAAGTAGCAATTAGACCTCACATAATTCCATCTCTCCCAGGGACTGGAAATGTCTATCAACAAGACTAGTGCTTACATATTCCAATGAAGTTGGTTGCCACTCGGGTTGCCCATCCTTTTCGATAATTAGAGCCCTAGTACCTTCGTAGAAGTCATTTCCTTTCATGATCTGAAGCACAATGCGGTATTCTTGGGCCATACACGAATTGAATGTCAGGTCACGAGCCCTATTAATGGCTTTTAATGTTACCTTTAAACTAGTTGGAGATTTCTGTCTCAAAGTTGTTAATGTTTGGGTACTCCAATCTGACCCCAAGGCCTCTAACCCTGTAATAATTTGTTCCACAGAATCTTCGGAAAACACGTCCAAATTGTGCTTACTCAGAGTTTTAAGTGCGGCCGGACCGGGATCAAATTCGTATGGTTTGGTGAGGGTATTAATTTCCTCAACTAGATTGGGACCGTAATCGTGGTTGCACAACAAAGATGTCAATTCAGGGAGACAATCATAAGAAACCGATTTATCAGCAAAACCAGTATAAATGGCGTCTGCAGCGTTCATTCGGTCTCCGGTAAGCCCAAGATAGATACCTGAATAATGAGGTGCACGGGAAAGAAAATAAGTGCCACCGACATCTGGAAAAAGGCCAATTCCAGTTTCTGGCATAGCGCATCGCGTCCTTTCTGTAACTATTCGGAAACTACCGGGCACCGACACACCAACACCGCCACCCATTACGATACCGTCCATGATCGAGATATAGGGTTTCGGATAGGATTTAATTCCCATATTTAAACGATATTCGTCTGCAAAGAAGGAAGCACAAAATTCTTCATTTTTAGGCCTTGAATTGTATAAGGCTCTAATATCCCCGCCCGCACAGAATGCTTTTTCTCCTACCCCTTCAATAATAATTAATTTTACAGTGTCGTCAGGTGCCCACAGGTTTAGTTGGGCTTGTAACTTCAGGATCATCTCATGAGTAAGGACATTCAAGACTTTGGGTCGGTTAAGTAAAACACGGCCGGCAACACCCTCGCGGGAAAATATAATATCTTCTGTCATTGGAAATTATTCTAATGTTCCGGAAAAATTTTGTCCGTCTTCAGATCAATTGACGTTCCCCCCGAGCATCGCTCGGGAAATGATGACACGCATGATTTCGTTCGTTCCTTCAAGTATCTGGTGTACTCTTAAATCTCTAACAATTTTCTCTATACCGTATTCCGTGAGATAACCGTAGCCGCCATGAAGCTGAAGTGCTTCATTGGCAACGTTAAAACCTACATCCGTAACGAACCTTTTCGCCATTGCGCTGTATTTTGTTGCATCAGCAAAATTATTGGAGAGCTTCCAGGCCGCTTGGTACAAAAATATGCGTGCCGCCTGCAGTTCTGTTTCCATATCAGCAATTTTAAACTGTAGAGCTTGAAATTCCGCTAATTGTTTACCAAATGCATGCCGCTCGTGAATATAGGCAAGGGCCTTATCAAGCGCCGATTGCGCCGCCCCAAGCGAACAGGCAGCAATATTGACACGTCCACCATCCAGTCCAGCCATCGCAAATTTAAACCCGTCACCTTCGGCTCCAATTCGATTGGCCACGGGAACATGAACGTTTTCAAAATATACCATTGAAGTAGGTTGGGCATTCCAACCCATTTTTTTCTCCAGTGCTCCAAAAGAAAGGCCTTGAGTGTCCTTGGGCACAATAAGGGTTGAAATCCCATGGGGGCTTTCATCACCAGTCCGGCACATAACAATGTAGATGTCAGAGATACCGGCACCGGAAATAAACGATTTTGACCCATTTAATATATAATTACCCCCATCTTGTACCGCTCGAGTTTTTAATGCAGCAGCGTCCGAACCGCTACCTGGTTCCGTTAAGCAATAACTAGCAATCAATTCCATGCTGCATAACTTTGGAGCCCATTTATTTCGCAATATATCATCACCAAATTGATCAACCATCCACGCGCACATATTATGGATGGATAGAAAACTCGAAATCGACGGATCACCCTTTGCCAAAGCCTCAAAGATCAGGGCGGCATCAATGCGATCCAAACCCGATCCGCCTGCATCCTCTGACACGTAAATCCCCCCCATACCGAGTTCCGCGGCTTCCCGTAGAACATCAACAGGCAACTTTCTCTCTTCATCCCACTCTAAAGCATGAGGGGCAATCCGTTCCTCAGCAAACTGCTGTGCCATATTTTGAATAGCCTGTTGTTCTTCAGTAAAAGAGAAATCCAAAGTGTGATCTCCTAAATTTCAAGATATGAACACTAGATAATTAAACCCTAGATCAAGGTGGGTAGTTCTTGGAGAGAAGTAAGCTCGGCCACAATTTTTCCTGGAAGCCGTTCCTTTCTTTGACCTAATCGGTTAATCCAAACCGCCTTAAATCCAAAGTTTGCGCCACCCGATATGTCCCAAGGGTTCGACGACATAAAACAGATTTTTTCTGCCGGCAATGATAGTTGATCGACCGCGAGTTTATAAACTTTGGGGTGGGGTTTGTAGATCTTAAGACGATCGACTGAAATAACATGATCCAGGTCATGACCAATATCGGCACTGCGAACTGCATTATCTAACATCTTCTCCGTACCATTTGATAAAATTGCAGTCGTTAGACCCTGCTGTTTTAATTTGCGCAAAACTCCGGAAACCTCTGGGTAAACATCCAGTTCTTGATATAGATTTAGTAAACGAGACTTAAGCCCTTCATTATTTATTTTCAGTGTCTCCAAAGCAAAGGATAATGCATCTTCGGTTACTTGCCAAAATCCTACATATTCATCCATTAGGCTACGCAACCACGTATAATTTAATTGCTTAGTTCTCCAAATCTCTGCCAACGGTTCCCACTTCTCACCTAGTTCATCCTTGCAATGAGCTGCCGCTGCCATCACATCAAACAAAGTTCCGTAAGCGTCAAATACACAAGCTTCAATATTTCTTATTTTATCTTTCATCACACAAACTTTATCAGTTAACCTATTTAAACACGTTAAAACAACTTTAGTAACGATATGAAACTTTGTGGTCTTTCTAATTTAGAATTGGACAATATTCTTCATATATTTTGTCGCGCCGTCTAGATAAGCGCGAATATTCGGCTCTATGACGGTCAGTATGCGCTCTGCATATTTATCACTGCGACCTCCAGTGAAAGGGGTAATGAAAACATTCTCCATATCCCATAATGGGCTATTATCGGGTAGAGGTGACTCCTCAAATACATCTAAACCAGCTCCAGAAATTTCTCCATTTTTTAACGCGTCAATCAAGGCCGCTTCATCTACGACACCTCCCCGTGCAACATTAATAAGGCAAGCGGACGGCTTCATAGCATAAAATACCCTAGCATCTATTATATTGTGAGTTTCAGGGTTAAAGGGAACTAAAGAAATTAAGAAATCCACGTCCTTTACGGCTTCCGTAAGTTCGTCGCGGCTAAACACCTTATCAATACCTTCAATTTTACGATTTGTCCGTGAAATACCGTAAACGGTCATCCCAAGAGCCCTGAAACAACGTGCCATATGCTCTGCAATCGCACCAAGACCCATAATAGCAACTAAACGGTTCTCAAGCACATAAGGTAGAAACCGATCCCAAGTATGGTTTTCTTGGTTTTTGGCTAGACGGCGTACTTGCCTATATAACGCCAGCATGTGTAGGAGCGTAACCTCCGTCATCTGTGGCCCATGGATACCGCGACCACTGGTAAGAATAATATCCCTACGGTCGGTAAGTGATGCGATCAGATGGTCAGTACCTGTTATGTTACATTGTAGCCACTTCAGGTTTTTTGCTTTTTGTGCCACCTCTTTCGTAAACCAGCGGGCAATAGAAATGATAACTTCAGTTTCTGGCACGTGTGTTAATGCCTCTTCGCCATCAACCGCATAGGTAAAATCAACCTCTGGAAATCGCGGTTCAAGAAACTTCTGATACTTTTGAAATTCGCTATCAACAATGAGAATTCTTGTCATGGAGCCCACCAACTAAAATCACAATTGATATTAAAAGGTATCTGGTCACGCTCGATTTGCAGCAGCCTACTCCCCTGTCATGGGTGGATCCAAATTTCAAAATTCTCAACAAACGAAGGCCCAACAAAGAAAATTGGTTTACTCAACTACTTGGTTATTCCTGTTTCCAATTTCATAGTTGAAAACCGGTTTCAAAATTAACGTCATCATAATCGGTATACGACTTGGCACCCGATATTATGCTCGCCATCAAGTATCCGGTCTCCGGCAATAGCTTACTCATGTAAAATTTACCAGATTCAATCTTTGCTTTATAAAACCCCTTTGGATCATCGTTCTGCTTTTTGTAGGAGATATCTGCATAACGTGTCCAAACATACGCTATTGCTGTAAGAGCAAACATCTTTAAATAATCAGCTGCTGGTCCGGCACCTTCGCTCGGATCGGACAACCCTTTTGCCGCAATAAAGGCAGTGACCTGATCCAGTCTTTCAACAGATTCCGTCAACAATGGTACAAAGTCTTCCAGCTGCTCGTTAAGAGAGTTTTCTTCAATATAATTCTCAACCAGGTCAAAAAAACTTCGGAGCAAACGGCCATTGTGCTGTGTAAGCTTTCTCCCGACCAAGTCCAAAGCTTGAATTCCATTCGTCCCCTCATATAGTTGAGCAATCCTTGCATCTCTAATGAGTTGCTCTACGCCATGTTCCTTGATGTAGCCGTGTCCGCCATAAATTTGGACCGCTAGGTTAGCTGACTCAGAACCTATATCAGTCCCATACGCCTTAATGATGGGCGTCATTAGCGCGACCCAATCCTCTGCTTTTTGTTTTTTCAGTTTATCTTTTTCTAATCTCGCTACATCTACCTGTGCAGCGGTCAAAGCAATGAGTCCCCTGACCCCTTCGCTTAAGCTTTTAATTTTTAGTAAGTTTTTTCTAACATCTGGATGTACTAGAATTGGGTCAGCGGGCTTGTCCGGATGTTTAGCTCCACCCGGATGTCGTCCCTGCAGTCTATCTTTGGCATAAAACAAAGCCGATTGATATGCAATTTCAGTCATACCCAGGCCTTGAACACCAACCATCAACCTCGCGCCATTCATCATAACAAACATGGCGCCCATACCTTTGTGCAATTCGCCAACTAACCAACCTTTTGCATTGTTATAATGCATGACACACGTTGGGCTGGCTTTAATTCCCATTTTGTTTTCAATCGAGCCACATTCCACATCATTTTTTTTGTCAAGAGATCCATCGGGATAAGGAATAATCTTAGGAACCAGGAATAAACTTATTCCCTTAATTCCCTTTGGCGCTCCCGGTGTTTTAGCTAATACCAAATGTACTATATTTTCACTGAGGTCGTGCTCTCCGCCCGTAATAAAAATCTTGGTTCCAGTAATATTATAGGAACCATCATCCTGGGGCAGAGCCATGGTTCTGGTTAGGCCCAAATCGGTACCACATTGTGGTTCTGTAAGGTTCATGGTTCCGGACCATTCGCCAGTTGCTAGTTTTGGCAAGTAAAGATCCTTGAGTTCTTCAGATGCACTTTTTTCGATGGCAGAAAATGCATTAGTCGTAAGTCCAGGAAAATTTCCAAAACTCATATTTGATGAACTCATCATTTCGTCCAGGAATACACCGAGTATATATGGGAGACCTAAACCACCATATTTCTTATCCAGTGTCGCACTTTGCCAACCGTTGCTTACGTATTTTTCATATGCTTCTTTAAAACCAGTTGGAGTGATCACCTGCCCTTTTTCGTAACTGCAACCTTCACCATCGCCGGTTTGATTAATTGGCAACAACTCTTCTTCACAGAAACGTGCGGCCTGATCCAAGATCAAATCTAAATCGGAGAATTCAAAATCACTATTTTGAAAAATAATGTCGAAGCCACCAGCATAAAGAAAATCCTTAAACAAAAACTTCATGTCGTTTAAAGGGGCTTTATAAACTTGCATTTCCAATCACCGCGTAATTTTATCTGTTTCCATTAGATCATCTACTTCTCAAAAGAAACAATCTTAAAAAACTTAATCCAAAAAGATATCAGAAGCTAATGGCTTTTCAGAATTCACGCGATATTTACTGAAATCGGTAACTCCATCTGCTGCTAAAACTTCCTCATCAATAAAGAAATTACCGGTACAAACTTTACTATCTTTTATAAGTATTGCGTGAGCAGCATCTGCCATAATTTCTGGTGTTCGCCCAGTTTCGGGGTCAACCCCAGGCACCAATCTCAAGGCCGCCGTGTTAATAATTGTTTTCGGCTACAACGCATTCACGCCAAGACCTTGTTTAATGAACTCTTCTGCCATACCGAGAACACACATGCTCATCCCGTACTTCGCCATGGTGTAAGCGGTACTTCCGCCAAACCAAACGGGGTTCATGTTCAGTGGAGATGCTATATTTAAAATGTGAGGATTTTCTGAATTTAATAAGTGTGGGATGCAAGCTTGAGAGGCCGCAAAGGTACCGCGCACATTAATTCCAAACATAAGGTCAAAGCGTTTCATTGGAGTTTCTAATGTCCCGGTTAAACTTATTGCTGAAGCGTTGTTAACAAGAATATCCAAACTACCAAACGCATCGATGGCTTGATCAACTGCCGCCGAAATTTCTTGTTCATTCCGAATATCCATTTTGATAGGCAAAGCATAACCCCCGGCCTTTTCAAAATCATCAGCCGCATCAAAAATTGTGCCTGGAAGCTTCGGGTGAGGTTCAGTGGATTTGGCCGCGACGACTATGTTGGCTCCGTCTTGAGCGGCTCGAAGTCCAATCGCCTTTCCAATGCCTCGACTAGCACCCGTTATAAACAGAGTTTTATTTTTTAGATTAGCCATCGTATTTTTCGATTATCCTTTAAATTTTGGTTTTCGTTTGGCAATAAAAGCGGAAATACCTTCATCAAAATCAGGCTCTACCGCACAACTAGAAAAACTTTCTGCCTCTGCCTGAAGCTGGTTCTCCAAAGTTGTATGTAGAGATTGCTGTAGTAAAGCCTTGGTTCTACCAATAACAGTGGTAGGCCCCTCCGCCAGTCGTTTTGCCAATTTTGACGTCTCAGTCTCCAAATCGGTGCCTGCCACCACCCAATTTATTATCCCGAACTCCTTAGCAGCAGCAGCACCAAAACGATCGCCTAAAAAAGCTATCTCCGCCGCTTTCTTATCGCCGAGAATTCGAGGTAAGGCAAAAGTAGATCCACCGTCGGGACTGGTCCCTATATTCACATATGCTAGAGTGAAGAATGCATCTTCAGCTGCTATTGCAAGATCACATGCCATAGCTAGACTTAGCCCAAAACCAGCTGCAGGACCTCTGATCGATGCCACAACAGGTTTCGGCATGCGCCGGATTGAGATAATAATTTTATGAACGTGGTTAATAAACCCCTCAAACATGTTCCGCTTTTCATTGGGTTCACAATCAAGATTTTCGGCAAAATATTTAAGGTCGCCACCAGCCATAAACTATTCGCCACCACGAATTACAACACACCTGACTTTCTTGTCTTGCTCTGCTGTCAGTATTGTCTTCTGCAAAGTTTCGGATAGCTCCCTATCGAGGGCATTTAGCGCTTCCGGGCGGTTCATGGTGATTGTTAGGACACCTTCCTTCCTTTTTGTTAAAACTGTATTGCTCATTATAATCCACCTCTTTCTATCAGAATTCCGCAATAAAAACATTCAGTTGGTCTGACAACATCATCCCAACCCTGGTTGCATTTTATTCATTTTAAATCTCCAAGATTTATGGAGTTCTATCAAGCGCAGACAATCTAATTTTCGGAGATTACCCGCCTGTATGCTGCAGAGCCACCTTGGTCAATTGCAACGTTTTTCCAGACTTCGTTCCCCCGTAACGTATTCCACGCTTTATCGTTTATTGCAGAAATGTCATCGAACTCATGGAACAAAAATACTCTCCGATTACCTTCTGTAATTGTATATCGCCGCAAACGCACTAATGATTCTATTTCCTCGCAACCAGGCAAGTATTCATCAATAAACCACTGATTAAATTTCTGAAGATTTTTTGTGGTTAGATCAAACCTATCGACGTAAACAAATGGCAAAAAACCCGGTGTACCGGCGGACAACTCTGGTCCTACCCAAGACAAAGTATAACGTTCTGCATCCAGAAATCTTTGGTGAAATGCCGCGTCTTTTGTATCGCGCTTGCGGCGAAGAGCCTGATACGGCTCTGAATATAAAATACCCAGAGATGCTGTTTCGTATACAGTTAGAAACGCTGGGTTAGGTATTTTGGCAGCATTCGTCTCGAGTAACAGGTCATAGCTAGCGCAGGCGTTAAAACCGATGTTCATCCTTGCGGAGAACATATCCTCTTTGAGCCATATCCTGAAATCATCAACCCATCTAGGATCTAGATTGACAAACATTGCCAGCATTCCAGTTCCTTGCTGAGCCGTGTTGCTAATCATGACATAGAAACTTCAACGCGTGAACAATCAAACTCAGAAGTACGCCTGCCCCGGCCCGACAGTTGGTGTCCATTCACAGTCACCAAATGGACCATCACCCCCGTTGGCAACATAAGCTATCCGGCCATCGTGAGTTGTTTCATTAACAAGAACGCGTTGAAGCCAATCAATAACATATTGATGACAATCCAAACCACCAAGGTTTGGGAGGCCCCAAAGGGGGTGAAATTGATCCTCAATCACCCACATTTCCTTACGGCAGGTAAGATCTTCATAAACTTCGATAGCGTCCTCTAACGGACACAACGGATCAAACTCTCCAGTCACTAACAACGTTGGGCAAGTAACTTTATCAGCGTATCCTTTAACCGTCATATCCGCAGCCATTTTGTCAAATTCTTCCTCGTCATCCATTCCGGCCATATACATAAAAACCTGTTTAAAACGTGGAGATGATTGGGAAAAAATCGTATTATTGGGGTTGAAGCAGGCAACGCCGCTTGCAAGGGCTGCAGCTCGGTGATCATAACTCGCTAGGCGGAGTGACCAGAAACTACCCATACTTATGCCGTAGACACCAATTTTTTCGCTATCTACCTCATCACGTGCTTGAAGGTAATCCATTACCGCAGCACCAGCTCGTTCATAATTGTCACCAACGGCACGGATCTTTTGTAGATTAGAGCTTCCTTGCCCGGGTCCATCCATGGACAAAATATGCATTCCGCGGGCAATGGCAGGATTGTTAACAACCTTTGGAAAGGCCTCCTTGGTTTGGTCCATACCAGGCACATAAATAACACATGGTGCCTTGCGACGATCCGGTAGCAAATGCAGTAAACAGGATATAGTTTTGCCATCGTCGAAGGGTACCTCGACACGCTCTATAGGATACGGTGCCACTTCGCATCTGCGATCAACCATTTCGCAGAGTCGATCATACGTGGCTATTTTAACCGGATTGTCATCGTAGAAAATTGGATGCTGTGACATACGGTAAGCCTCAATCGCATGGTCGTAGTGCTCAGTTGCTGAGGAATTAAATCCTTGGGCCTGAGCCTGCTTTGCCAGACGCTCATCGTGCTCTCCTTTCTGACGCCACATCTTAGGTAACATGCGGTAATTGTGAGCACGCTTCGGTGTCTCCCAATCGTCTCGTTCAAAATTTTGAACTCTACCCCGCATGTTAAGGGCTAAATCTAGCATCCACTGTTGATTGTCCCGCCGTGTTCTAAGGTCTTTCACTGGCATCATATCTCTCCCGTCTGATTTATCTTATTTCAAAACACGGCTTTGGTACTTGTGTTAATGACTGAGGGCAACCATAAACGAAAAACCTTACGAATTTTCGAATTCACATTGGGGTAGCCAATCGAACCTCATATTTTAGGTTCTAATTACGGAGAACAACATGTCACGAAAGGCACATCTCATCGGTAGCATTGGCCTTGAAAATGCTGAGACTGCTATGACCAAGGCCGCAGAAAAACTCGGTCCATGCTGTTCACGTATCCCCGATGGAGAGACTGGTGGGCGAGGTTACTGGATACGTTGGCAACAAAGTACATTTGAGAATTGCAAAAATCTACAAGAGGGGATGGTTCAAGAAGCACTTCCTGGCTTTAAAGATTCGGTGCGGAGACCCTTTTATAAAATTAAACAGGGAGTTAACCCAAGCGATATCGAACTAGGCGATCTCGGTTATGCTAAGGAAGCACTGAGTTCATACCAAATTTTTTCCAGGCTTGTTACCGAAGAAAAAATCTCATCTAACGTGCGTTTCCAAGTTTCTATACCAACCCCAATGGCTTTAGTTTGCGGTTTTATCATGGCTGAAGATCAGTTGAATGTTGAACCAGCCATCGAAAGCGCGATGATCAAAGACGTAGATCAAATACAGGCACAAATTCCTCCCGACCACCTCGCTGTGCAGTGGGATGTGTGTTACGAAGTAGTGGGCTCCGATGGTGGCCCCAAACTTCCCTATGACAATAGTATTCCCGGTACAGTTGAACGGCTAGCTAGGCTTTGTGGTTCAATCGACGACCGCGTTGAGTTGGTTATTCATTTGTGTTAAGGCGACCCAGGTCACCAACATATTGTTGATCCTGTTGACCTTGGAACCTCCGTCGAAATTGCTAACAACATTTGTGCTGCCTCCCCTCGCATGATTAATGCCATCCACACGCCGGTAATGAGAAACCGCACCGACGAAGCTTATTTCAAACCACTTAAAAATTTAGACGTACCAAACGATACAAAATTGATATTGGGCCTAGTTCATTTTACGGATGGTGTTGAAGGTGGAAAGGCTCGTATGGCGACTGCAGACAAGTTTGTTGATGATTACGATATCGCTACGGAGTGCGGTTTTGGGCGCCGCGATCCAGACACTATTCTTGAACTCCTCCAAATACATCGAGATTTATGTTCGTGAGACAAAAGAAAGATTTTTTGAGATAGCCAATGTATATTTCAAATAGGGGATAATATTTTTTAGGACTGCCAATTAGGATCTTCCTCCTCAGGATTAGGCGCTAACCCTGCTGATTTGATGGCCTTAATTGCACAATACTCATCCCGCTCTGATGTATCGCCACTTATACCAACTGATCCCAAGACCTGGCCGTCGTGGTTACAAATAAGGACGCCACCTGGTACTGGAATAAGTCGTCCCTTTGAAGCGATCGCAATAGCGTTTTGGAAAGCTAATCGGTCTTTTCCACGGTCTCTGATTGTGCGGCTAGAAATTCCCATTCCAAGTGCACCCCACGCTTTCCCCGAGGCTATATCCCCTCTCAGAATTCCTGAACCATCTTCGCGCTGAAACGAAAGCAAATGCCCCCCGGAGTCCAAAACCGAAACCGTTAGTGGAAGCATGTTATTTTTGCGACCTACTTTGAGAGCTTCTTCCACAATTACGTTAGCCTTTTCAAGTGGTAGACTGACGATTAACTCCTTCACATCATTTCTTGGCATGTTCGTTTCACCTTATGCTATAAAGTGGTTGTCAAATTTTTAAAATTTACAAAAATTTCAATAACCTAGCTAAATCAAAATCAATTTTCTCCCGGATTATAGCACCAAGCCAAAGCTTGCACCATTTTGTTCCGCCTGCCAGGAAAAACTAACTCTGGAATTGGTTCTTTAAATTGTAGTACCTTGAATACTAGGATCACTTGAGATCCATGAAAAATGTGCAATTATTGAAATTATTTCTCCTATCCAAAATTTTACTTTATGGATAGAGTATATTGTGTAAAAATTAGAAATCTGGAACAATCGTAGGCCTACACCTAAAACTTTGTTCCACAAATATTTTATAGATTTAAACAAATCCCTGCCTAACACGTTGGGGAGGATTGGGAGAAAATCATGTATCGCTTATTAGGAATGTTAATTTCAATTTTTATTTTAGCTATTGCAGGTGCCGCATCCGCTAAATCAGTCAAACTTGGTATAGTAGTAGAAACTCTAGGCAATCCATATTTTGCTTGCGTGAAACGCGCTGCAGAAGAAGAAGCAAAATCTCATCCAAATTTAAAACTCACGGTTCTGGGTGCTGCCACAGGAACAGATTTAATTGGCATGACAAAAATGATTGACGACTTAATTCAGAAAAAGGTCGATGTCCTTGCATTTAATGCAATCGATCCCAACGCAATGGTGCAAACTGTAAATAGGGTACAAGGCAAAGGCATTCCAGTACTTATCCATTCTGACGACACTGCAAAAAAAGTAGCTCGACATTTTGTTGGACCCGATCAGTACTATGGCCAATACTCAGTTGCTAAAGCTGTTGCTGACGAACTTGGCGGCAAAGGTACAGTAGCGCTGATGGAAGGGGTGCCGGGAAATATGTCCAGTATTCTGCGCAAAAATGGTGCCAAAGATGCATTAGCTAAATACAGCAACATCAAACTTGTCGGTACTTGGGCTGCTAATTGGGATCGTGCTCAAGGCCTAAAAAAGGCTGAGGATATACTTACAGCACATCCTAACTTATCTGCAATTGTTGCAGTAAATGACGATATGGCACTGGGAGCTTTACAAGCGGTAAAGGCCCGAGGAAGACTGGGCAAAACCCTCGTCACTGGTTTCAATGGTGTTAAGGAAGCTATACAGGAAGTTCACAAGGGTAATATGTTGGCCACAGTGCTTACATATTGTGACTCGGTTGGAAAACAACTCGTCCGGACCGGTATTAATGTCGCCAATGACAAGGATGATAAATCCAAATACACCATCGATACTGGAACTATTCCGCTTGACACTAAATTGCTGAAAAAAATCAGCGGATCCCTCAAATAGAAAGTAAATTGCTTTAATTTTTGTAAATTTACTTTCTAGGTGTAGGCCTCATTTTTTAAGGAACCGTTATGACTATTCCACATGATGTTTTGCAATCTGAAATAGATAAAAGAATAGCAAATACAAGAATCCTAATGGCCGAGCGTGGTTACGATGCGTTGATCGTATATGGAAATAATAAACTTTCCGGTAGCTTGCGTTATTTGACCGATTATTTTCCAGATAGAGCAGGCTGGATTAGCCTAACTGGAACTGAGACAGCAATTGTCGACGGGGCTGGAGCATTTATAAATGCCAGTGACCCGCCAGTATTGTTAGTAGATCCGGGTCTAATGCCTACCAGAGAAATATGTGTTTCAGAAATCATGGCCGGAGAAGGTTTTGCTGCCACAAAAGGCGACGGACTTTCCGTCCAAAACCTGGGGAAATTAATTACCGACACCGGCTCAGTAAAACGAATTGGAATTGAAACGTTCGATAAATTTCCAGCACCACTTTACGCAGGAATTATCGAAAAATTTAGTAATATTGAAATTGTTAGGTCAACAATTGTTGAAGAATTGCGAATGGTAAAAAGCGAGTTTGATCTTGAAATGTTCCGCAAAGCTGGTCGCGTCGCTGATCTTGGTCACGAAACAATTGTCAATCTCCTAAAAGAGAAAGGCGTTGGGGTTACAGAACTAGAAATAATTCGTGCTGGTGAACACGCAATGCGCACCGCCAATCCAATTTATGAGGATTCTTGCAGTAGCTCTCCAAGCCTAATTTGCACTGGTCATCCAGTTGCCGGGGCATTACTTCATCTACCCAATCCTGCCAAGACTGTCCATAGAGGTGATATTGTTCACTGGGATATCTGCATGCGTTTTGAAGGATACCCAATCGATAACGCAAGAACGCGGTGTATGGGCCCTGTCGCTGATAAACATAAAAGAGCATATGAAGCGGTATTAGAGATGCAACGGGCGATTATTGAGGCTGCCAAACCTGGAATATTAGCCAGTAAATTAGTAGATCTTGCTGAACAAATGGCTATCGATCGTGGCTTTAAGTTATGGGACAGGTTTCTTGGACATGGGCTGGGTTGGGATATACATGAACGTCCGGATATGGGCATTGAAGAACTACCACTGAAGGAAAATATGGTTCTCGCAATAGAACCCCGTCTTGCAGTTGATAATATTTATTTATTTGGCAATGAGGATATGATCCATGTAACCAAGGATGGGGGTGTTTCTTTTTCGAGCTTTCCCAAGGAACCTCTGGAAATTTAATCTTATAATTATAAATTGGTTAAGGTTATTACCTGAATACCTACCATTTCCGTGTACATAACAAAGATGTAAGTCAATAGAATAAGACAATCCCGCTTTACCCCTTGTTCAAAGATCAGGTGCCGAAACGATGGGACAACCTATTCTAGAATTACGCAATATTTACAAGGCCTTTCCTGGGGTTACCGCCTTGGATAACGTTGATTTTGATGTTCTTGGAGGGGAAGTCCACGTCCTTTTGGGGGAAAATGGGGCAGGAAAGTCCACCCTAATCAAAATCATTGCCGGAACAGAACAAAAAGATAATGGGGATTTCATATTCGAGCAAAAGGCCGTCGAAAAGCACACGCCATTTTTAATGCGGGAAATGGGCATCAGTGTCATTCATCAAGAGTTGAGCCTGGTGAGATTGATGGATGTCAAAAGCAATTTATTTTTAGGCCGTGATCTTAAGAAAAAAAATTGGTTGCTAAGTAAATTTGGTATTCGCGATGATGCCGGGATGGTCAACCACTGTAAGCAGGTGTTTTCCGAATTAGGAATTAACCTGGACCCCAATAAAAGCGTAATGGAGCTCACACTATCTCAAATGCAACTTGTTGAAATAGCGAAAGCTGTCGCCTTTGATTCAAAAGTTATTTTGATGGACGAACCAACTTCCTCGCTGGGACCTGGGGAAAAGGACCAACTATTCCGTGTGATAGAACGTTTAAAAAGACGGAAGATAGGTATCGTTTATGTATCTCACATCCTTGAAGATTGCATGGCAATTGGCAATAAAATTTCTGTTCTAAGAGATGGCCAACTTGTTGCAAAAATCGATACAAATGACGCGGAAATTGACACCTTAATAAAGTTAATGACTGGACGAACATTCCAAGAGCGTTATCCAAAAATTAGTGGGATAATAGGAGAAACAATTCTTGAGGTTCAAAATTTCAACAAGGAAGGTGTATTTGAAAACATAAACTTTAGTATAAAAAAGGGCGAAATTATCGGTTTTGCTGGTTTAGTGGGCGCACGGCGGACTGATCTATTACGTGCCGTATTTGGTCTTGAGGAAATCAATTCAGGCAAGGTCTTTATCAACTCCGAAGAAGTAAAACTTACTAAACCACGTGACGCCATTCGACTTGGATTGGCTTTTTTAACTGAAGATCGGAAGAACCAAGGAATTTTTCCACTACTGACAGTATTAGAAAATCTACTAATTTCTCGTTTTAATTTTCGTAATAAAAGTGAAAAACTACGACTAACTAACAACATTGGCTATATCAATATCTCCAATGCTTATAAAATTTCTGACGAATACGTACAAAAACTTGGCGTAAAGGTTTCGTCTCTAGCAGATAAAATCTCTCAATTGAGTGGGGGAAATCAACAAAAAGTGCTCCTTGCACGGGGAATTTCTACCCATGCATCTGTTTTAATTTTGGATGAGCCTACAAAGGGGGTCGATGCCGGAGGAAAAGTTGAAATTTACAAGATTATTGAAGACTTGGCTAAATCGGGAGTTGCAATCATCGTGATTTCTTCTGAATTACCTGAAGTAGCAGCAATTTGCACTCGGATAATAGTAATGAACGACGGACGAATTACTGGCGAAATTCCTCGGGAACAGGCCGATCCTGAAACAATAATGCGCTACGCTACCAGCTGACTGATTTTAATTCCTAACCCAAAAAAAAGACAAAAAAATGAATGAAAATAATCAAATATTTATGAAATCATTTCATTTCATCTCTTTAATTTTTTCAAAATATGGTCTGATTTTTGCGCTCGTTATATTAATTATTTTTCTTTCAATTACGGCTGAAAATTTTCTTACACTTTCAAATATTATGAATGTTTTGCTCCAAGCATCTAATATTGGAATTATGGCTGCAGGGTTAACACTCGTAATTATTTGTGCGGAGATTGACCTTTCTGTTGCTTCAATACAATCCATGGGAGCCGTCGTCGTTGCCCTTTTTCTCAAAGATTACGAGGCGCCAATCTTTCTTGCCGTTTTAGCAGCATTGGGTGTTGGTATATTGCTGGGCGCTTTTAGCGGTCTTTTTGTCGGATTATTTGCTATCCCTGCCTTTATTTTAACACTCGCAATGGATAGCCTCGCTAGAGGTGGAGCCTTAATACTCACTGGCGAGCAGTCAATTTTTGGGCTTCCGGAACCTTTTAGTTTTTTGGGTCAAGGCTACATTGGTCCAGTCCCCGTTGCCGCTATTGTCATGGGGCTCGTATTTTTGATTGCTCATTTGATATTATCCAGAACTGTCCTTGGAACGAACATCTACGCAGTTGGCGGTAATAAAGAAGCCGCACGCGTCGCGGGAATAAATGTTTTCGCAGTGCAATTGTTTGTCCTAACTTTTAGTGGATTTTGTGCCGCATTAGCTGGAACTGTTATGGCGTCACGGCTAATGGCTGCTCAAGCTATTATGGGAATGTTTGATTTGATGGACGTTATTGCCGCTGTAGTAATTGGCGGAACTTCCCTCCTTGGAGGTGAAGGTCGTATCATCGGAACCGTTATCGGCACCTTGATAATAGCTTGTATAAGAAATGGCCTTAATCTTTTAGGGATTGCTGCCGACTGGCAACTCCTAGCAATTGGTGCAATAATCATATTAGCAGTGTTGTTAGATTATATAGGGAAAAAACGGCAAAGCTAACAGTCAGAAATAGAATGGTGCGTTGGAAAACTAGACAAAGGATTTAAGATTGGGCCCTATCTTTTCGTCGTTCTCAATTTCAAATTTTTAGATCAATTTTACTCAAATTCTTTTCTAATCTCCGCTGCATGCTGACCCAGCTCCGGCACACTTCCTAGAGCTATGGTTTCTTCACCAATTTTCGCCGGGGGAGCGGGAATATTTGCAGGTCCAGAAGTGGTTTCCACTTTGACCCGCCGCAAGTCGGAGTGTTCAGATAACGCTTTTACAGAGTTTAGACGACCATAAGCTATTCCAAAAGTTGTCAGTTTTTCATACATTTGTTTGGCATTGAACTTCTTAAAAACCGCTGCAATCTCTGCTTCCAGTTCTACTCGGTTATCAACTCTAGAAATGTTGTTTTCAAACCTTGGATCTTCAGTTAAATCAGGCCGAACCAATATATTGTTGGAAAATTTAGCCCACTCCCGATTATTTTGAATTGAAATAACTATCTTTTCCTCATCCTTAGTTTCGAAAGCTGCATATGGAGCTACGGAAGGATGTCGAAGACCTACCCGATCTGGTGCTTTACCCCCATAGTCATAGTGTAAGAGAGGAACTGCCATCCAATCCGCCATTCCATCGAATAGTGAACAAGAAATACTTTTCCCCTCACCTGTTGATTGCCGCTCTAATAGTGCCAGTAAAATTGCTGAGTGAGCATACATGCCTGCTGCAATATCACAGACAGAAACCCCTACTCTCCCCGGTTCTTGCGGTGAACCTGTGATAGACGCGAGCCCGGTTTCAGCCTGGACTAACATATCATAGGATTTCATATCACGAGATGGGCCATTCGGATCGTACCCCGAAATATCACATGTTATTAAATTGGGTTGCTGTTTTCTAAGGAATGCACTTCCAAATCCAGCACGAGCCGACGCTCCCGGAGCCAAATTCTGAACAAAAATATCTGCTTTAGTAATCATGCGTCTCAATAAGGCGGCATCCTCAGTATTTTTAATATCAAGGACTATTGATTCTTTTCCTCGATTTAACCAAACAAAATACGAACTCTCTCCATGCACTACGTCGTCATAATCTCTTGCAAAATCACCAGCCGCACGCTCTATTTTGATAACACGTGCACCTGCATCAGCTAACCGGGATGTGCAGTATGGCGCTGCTACTGCATGCTCTAAAGCGATGACCAAAATTCCATGAAGTGTTCTTTTCTGTGAAACTGACATTTAATTACTTTTTGCCCATCCTTTTAACGCTGTTAATCAGCATATCCACTTATCGGAGAGAATGCCGTTTTGAAAGTGTAATGTACAAACTTTCTAGTTGATCTCTATACAAACTGAAGCTGCATCAATCGACGTTTTCAAAATGTTTTTGACAATTTTTGAACGTTATTCGTAGTAATCTGAACCAGAGAGAGCAACAAAGATACAGTTTCTTTCGATAATCGAAGACCAAATTTGTTTTCTTTCTTTAGAATAATCGTCGATAAATTAACAATATTCTCATTGATTAAAGACTGTTAGGGATAGAGTACAATGGTCAACCTCTTTGTCCAAGAAGGTGGTTCAGGGAATATAACTTATGTCCTCCTGCATGGTTTGGGGTGTAGCAGCGATGTTTGGCGAGGGCTTATTTCCGTTATTGAAAAGAATAAAGCTGGTAAATGGATAGCCCCTGACATGAGGGGGCACGGACGATCAGAATGGCAGGATAGTTACGCGTTAGGTCATCATGCAACCGACCTAATACCGATTATAAGGACCGAAAAAAGTATATTTGTCGTTGGTCATTCCATGGGCGCACTCGTAGCTATGGTTCTTGCTACCGGTATTTTTGATCTCAGTATTAAAGGCGTTCTCGGGATTGGTCCAAAATCTGATTGGCCTACTGAAGAACGGAAAAAGTTGATCGCCTTCGCCAACAAGCCGACCCGCTGGTTTAAAAGCAGAGAGGAAGCAATTGAGAGGTATCTTCTGGTTTCAGGGCTAAAAGGGATACTCAAACCTGGTGATGATCGATTATCCTCGGCAATTTTCCAAGGACCTGGAGGGTTCCGGCTGTCAGCAGATCCAAAAACAGTAGTTGTTGGTGGTCCGGCTAAAGGACTTTACGCTGCTGCAAGCTATGCTTCAAATATACGGCTTGCCTGCGGGGAATATGATAACGTAACTACCATTGACGGGCTCCGCACCTGGGATCCTGATGCAGTCGTTTTGAGGGGTTTATCGCATAACGCACATGTAGAAGACCCTAATGCCGTCTGGTCGGTGATCCAAAGCTTGGAAAACAATCCATCTGGATAATCAAATTATTATTTTCGTTTTTTATCTGCTATCTGGATACAGAGAGTGTTGGATTAAGAGCCAAATCGTATAACTATTAGGCCGCTTCCATAACATTCGATTGCCCAAAATATTCTGAACTCAGTTTGTCTTGGTTTTGCTGAAACTTAAAAATGCTTTGATTTTTTACGTGGCCGTAACCTCTGATGTCCTGTGGAAGAGACGTTAATGCTATAGCAATTTCCATGTTAGCTGGACTAAGGCTCCCCATTACCTCTAGCAACAATTTCTCATAGGCCCCGAGCAACCGCCGCTCTAATTTGCGGTCCCTGTGATATCCGAAAAGATCACAGGGTGTTCCGCGTAAAAACTTCATCTTAGAGAGAACCAGAAGAACATAAGACATCCAGCGGCCGTTATACTGGGTCTTTCGCGGCTGGCCTGTAATTGGATTTTTTGGGGCAAATAACGGGGGGGCAAAATTAAAACTGACGGTATAGTCACCATCGAATTGGGATATAAGTTTTTGCCTAAACCGAGAGGTACTGTAAAGCCGCGCCACCTCGTATTCGTCCTTGTAAGCCATCAGTTTAAATAGGCTTCTTGCAACTGCTTCTTCGAGTTCACGGCTAGAACTTCCCGCTGCTTCTTCAGCCTTCCGGACCTTATCCAACCAAGCCTTAAAGCGGCCAGCATAATCTACATTTTGGTAGGCGGTAAGGTCAAGAATCCGATCTTTTATGAAGTCGTCAAGTGATATTTTTGGCGTTTCAGGTTGCTGCACAGGTTCACCCGAAAGCGTCTCCACTCGGTCCGGTTCTGCAGCAGTAATACGTCCCCATGAGAAAGCCCGGAGGTTAGTATCAACAGAGACACCATTGAGCCTAATAGCTTCAACTATCGAGCTCAGAGTTAGCGGAATTAGGCCTTTCTGATAGGCGTATCCCATAAGAAAAATATTCGCCGTAATACTGTCTCCCATCAAGCGGGTGGCTAGCAATGTTGAGTTAATGAACTCTACGCGATTATCACCTATGCGAGCACGTATGACATCCGTATAGCCATCCGATGAAAGTGGCATATCGGGCTTAGCAGCGAAGGCTGCAAGGGGCACTAGGTGGTCATTAATTACAGCCGTCGTCCGATCTCCACTCATGGAATTAACTGCCGTCTGACCAGCAGCCACAACCATATCGAACCCCAACACCAAATCAGCCATACCTGTTCCAATTCGAGTTCCGAAGATTCTGTTTTCATCATCGGACAGGCGAATATGGGTCATCACGGCACCATTTTTTTGAGCCAATCCTGTTTGATCAAGAACCGAACACCCTTTGCCATCAATGCCTGCAGCCGTTCCTAGTAGCGCACCAGCCGTGATCACACCGGTACCTCCAATTCCTGTGAGTAGAATATTGTAAGAACCGTTAATTTCAGAGACCACAGGATCACATAGATCATTTGCAGGATCATGACCGACAAGGTCTGGAGGTTCAGCCTTACGTATATTACCACCATGTATTGTGACAAAACTTGGACAAAATCCCTCCAAACATGAGAAGTCCTTGTTACAGGAGGATTGATCTATAATCCGTTTACGACCTAAATCTGTTTCGAGTGGAAGCACGGCAACACAGTTCGATGCCGTGTTACAATCACCGCACCCTTCACAAACCTCTTCATTAATTAAAAGCCGCTTTGGAGGATCGGGATATTGATTACGCTTTCGCCGCCGCCGTTTTTCGGCAGCGCACGTCTGGTCGTAAATGATCGCCGTGACACCCCATTCTTCCCTGAATTCTAGTTGTAAGGCTTCCAGCTCATTTCGGTGATGAATATTAACGGTCGGCGCCCAATTGGTTTCAGAAGGATACTTATCAGGCTCATCAGTGACGACCGCGATACGTCTCACTCCCTCCGACCAAAGCTGCTGAGAAATGTGCCAGGGCATCAAGTCACCGTCCATCGGTTGCCCACCCGTCAAGGCAACGGCATCGTTGTAAAGAACTTTGTAAGTCATGTTGACCCCAGAAGCCACGGCTGCGCGGATAGCTAGCAATCCTGAATGAAAGTAAGTACCATCGCCAATGTTTTGAAAAATGTGCTTTTCAGAAGTAAAGGGAGCCTGACCGATCCAAGTCCCCCCCTCCCCACCCATGTGAGTGTAAGCTTCTGTATTTCTATCCATGTATACTGCCATCGTGTGACAACCTATACCGGCGAGAGCCCTGCTGCCCTCTGGTAATTTAGTTGAACTGTTGTGAGGGCATCCCGCACAGAACCAATGGGAACGCTCAGGCGGAGCCGTTGGAAGATTGGATGCGTCTGTTCTGGCATTTAAACGAGCTATTGCCGACACCAGGCAACTTTCTTCCTCTTCCGCTAGAAAACGATTAGCTATTATATGAGCAACGATCGTCCCAGAAAGTTCACCAAATTCAGAAATTAGCGGATTTCCATGACTATCATTTTTACCAGTGAGACGTGGTCGAGTGTCCTGAGGGAGGTTGTAGATAATCCGTGCTATTTGATCCTCTATGAGGCTGCGTTTTTCTTCTATGACTAAAACTTCATCAAATCCTTCGACCCAATTTCTGACTGCAGTGGGTTCTATCGGCCAAGTCATAGATAATTTAAACACCCCAATGCCGAGATTACGGCGATCGGTTTCTGAAAGTGCTAATTCCTCAAATGCCTGACAAACGTCTAACCAGGCTTTTCCGGACGAAATTATACCAAGGCTCTTTTTCTCTGTAGAATGGCTAACCCGGTCCAAGGCATTTGCTTTTACAAAGGCTTGGACCGCCTTCAATTTGACAGAAATCATTCGCCTTTCCTGATCTACCGGCCCGTCAGGCCAGCGCAGGTGGACGCCGTCATCGGGAAAGTCAAAATCAGGAATGTTGATTTCGACACGCTGTGAGTCCAATGAGACGTTTGCCGAACCCTCCACCACGTCTCCAACACACTTGATGCCTGTCCATGCACCCGAGAAACGTGACATAGCTATCCCAAATAGACCGTAATCCAGATACTCTTGAACCGATGCAGGATATAGGACTGGTATCATAGCCGCCACAAATGCCTGTTCCGACTGATGAGCTGTGGTGGAAGATTTGGCGCCGTGGTCGTCTCCCGCCAAGACCAACACTCCGCCATGAGGTGATGAACCAGCCATATTACCATGCTTCAACGCATCACCTGAACGGTCTACACCCGGTCCCTTGCCATACCAGATAGCGAAGACACCGTCGTAATTTGCCCCTTCCCACAACCCAACTTGTTGGCTACCCCAACAGGCTGTTGCAGCAATATCCTCGTTAACTCCTGCCTGAAACTTGATATGGTGCTCATCGAGATGATCCTGGGCACGCCATAAGGCTGTGTCATAGCCTCCTAGCGGGGAACCACGATAGCCTGAAATATACCCAGCCGTATTTAAACCGGCCCCCCCATCCCGCCGACGTTGAACTAACGGTAGACGAACCAGCGCCTGGGTTCCGGTCATAAAAGCTCTACCCTCAGTCGCCGTATATTTGCTATCGAGCGTTAGAACACTTTCACCATCCACACCTGGTCTCCTTTACTCCGCACAACAGAGCATCATTAAAGCGATAAAATTCCACGCAATCAATCCACTACCTCGTCCACGTTCCTGCTAAACATAGGGTTTAGTGATTCTCGGCTAATTAGGTAAATACCACTCGAGACTATTATGCCCGCACCGGTCCAGACGTACCTATCTGGTACCTCGCCCCAAATCAAAAAACCGAATATCACGGCCCAAATTAGGACGGTATATTCAAACGGTGCTACCAGTCCAGTCGGTGCCACAATAAAGGCCCGTGTAAGAAAAATATAGCCTAAAATCGTGAACAATCCTAGGGCTGCAAAGATGATCCAGTCGCCCGAATTTACCGGTATCCAGAAATACGGCAAAATGGCACTGGAAAGGACTGTAATTCCTAACATTAAATAAAAAACCTGTCTAAGGGCACTTTCTGTATCCCGAAGCCATCGTGTTGTCAGATTGATGCCTGCGAAAGATAGTCCTGCAAGCAGTGCAAAGACCGCTGCTGTAGTGAAAACACCTGTACCAGGGCGGAGGGCGATGACAACGCCCACCATTCCAAGAACTACCGCGCTCCAGCGATGTATACCAACCTTCTCCTTAAAAAATAACACAGATAAAACAGTGGTCATAAACGTAGACCCGAACACGATAACAGTCACTTCGGCAAGTGGCATATCACGAAGAGCCCGGAACATAAGCAGAGGTGCAAAAAAACAGATCAGGAACCTGAGGCTGTGCCCCCAGGGACGACTGGTTTTCAACGCACTAATCTGCCGTGTCACTAGCACCCACGTAACCAACATTAAAGAGATAAACCATCCCCGGATCGCAATAACCTGAATAATGGGATAATCTGTGCTGACCAACCACTTGGCAGTTGCATCTGTAAGCCCCATTCCCAGCATTCCCAGAAGCATAAATAGGATACCCGTGAGATTACCCCGCCGCGTGTACACCATAGGAAGGACAATGCGTCTCATAAATAAAAATGTCGAGGTCAGTCTTTAGTCGCGTTAATTTTTCTGGTTATGAGTTGCATAACTTGGAATATATTCTTTAGGGATTTTACCGCCACGCCTTCTTCTTTCGAGCGCTTCTTCCGGGGTTTCCGCTTTCGCCGCAATTTCTAAACCTTTTTTTCGATCGGTCGGATAAGGCTCCATTAAGTCGGGAAGAGGCAAAGAAGAGGCCGGATAGTAGGCAATTTTTGTATCGTGGCTGACCTTCTTTTTTGGATCAATCGTGGGCCGATTAGCACCCTTAGCCTTTTCGACGTGGTTCTCAGGATTATATTTAAAAGACCGCTCTCCCATGACTTCCAAATCTAGCCACCATTTTTTTGCATCATTAGGATTGCCGTTGCCTAACACATCGTCAAGCCAGATGGCTATGGGTGGTAGAAACGGTTTCAGCCACATAGCATTTATTCCCAGCCAACTTCCCAACCTATGAAGCAATGGACCGTCCCATGTGGTATCTTTACTTAGAGGACAGGTTTTAACACATCGACCACAGGCCGACCCTTTTACATTCGTAGCCCGATATACGGTGCACCTTTCACTATCTGGCTTCCAGGTTTCGTAGCCATTGAAGATAACCTTGTCACCGTATGGAATAGCCTGGACAGGACATTCGCGTGCGCATTTAAGGCACTTTGAGCAAAATGTCTGAACACCAAAGTCAATCGGCTGGTCAGGTATCAAAGGTATATCAGTAGTTAAGACGGATGTTTTGAAGCGCATTCCTAGGAACGGATTAATAGCGCTTTCTCCAATGCGACTTTGCTCGCCTAGGCCCGAATGCAGGACCAAGGGTACATGAAGGACGTGGCTGTCAAGGTTAGTATGTGCTCTCGCGGGATACCCCATTTCCCTGATAAAGTCAGCCATAACGCCAGTAACTTCCGCACCACGTAGGTAGGCTCTCATGGATTGAGAACCAGAAATCCAGTCATTCCCGCTTGCACCTAGGAATGTCTCGTGACCCTGATCAATCAGAACGACTAAAGCATATTTGTGATAGGGTTTAATCGGATCTCCGCGTTTGTCGTGGGAATACCAGCAATAATCAGGAATTTCGCAAATTCCGGTGATAGCCGAACCAAGATAATGACTTAACGCTTTCAAGGCCTTTGAATTGGCCTCGGGGTCTTGGGTCTTAGAAGCCGTCTTCGTAGCAGATTGCCCCTCCTGAAGTGACTTTAGGCTCCACATGGGACGGACAAGGCCTTGCGAGACAGGGTGCTTTTGAGACCAACGATTTGCCTCCTTTGACGCTTTCTTGCCTAGATCGCCGAAATGAGTTCGCACGTACATATTTGCCCTGGTCGGTATCCGCGGAACTTCGTCCTCGAAAATTAAGGTGGTGGGTTTGTCCACTCGCCTCACAGATTCGACCGGATAAGGTCCCAAATGGGATGGGCGCCTCCTCCGACGCCAACGCTCGAGGCCAGATATTGCTCCGGATAAACCAAAATAATAGCTGAAATCTTTTCCGTTTCGTGACGAAAGATGCAAAGGTTGATCCACATTTAATGCATAGTCGGTAGTGACAGCTGCAAGGGAAAACATTTCATCGACGTAGGGATTGACGAGCAACTCCTTCTCCCTTAACGCCAACCCCGAAAGAACAGCTAACATTTCCAAGTCTACATCCGTAGCTCCAAACCAATGGGCACAACTAAAAAATCCCATGGAAGAAATCTGCCCTGATAGGTTAATGGCGATTTCTGCAGCCCTGAGCGTTGCCAATAAATGTTCGTTGCCGGAAATCCATTCCGCAGCGTGATTATCTCCATCTATTGGGTCAGAATGTTCGACCAACACAACAATCGCAATTTGATGAGCGGCGTTATTGTTCCCCGACCACCCATTATTCGGCATTTCACATATTCCGATCTGTGAAGCATCCGCAAAGTATCCAGCACCCTTAATATCCCGCGTTCGGAGAGCTAGATCTTTCGGTACGGGGGCCAATTTCGCAAATGGCTCCGGTTCCCGCAGCTCTTTATAAGCTTCCAGGTGGTTGAGAGTTGCCCTAACCAAGGGCGTAGCTGAGCCGTTTGAGCTTAATCCCGAAGTTTTCGGGGTACGCAAGAGTTCCTCCGCCAGAACACCTGGATCCCTGCGGAGGGTTTCTAAAGGATAGGGTCCAAGTTCAACCGGACGCTTATTGCGGTTAATGCCCAACATCAAAAACAACCCACGTTAATAGTAAAAATAATTCAAACATCTTCCAACAGTGAATTTTGATTACCAGATATCAAATACATGCTCCAAAATGCATTGTTTCTCATCACGATAATAATACACGCCCATCAATTATTATAACTAAAGCTATAACTAAAACTAAAAGCAACAAGAATTGCTATCTGTAGCCAGAACCAGGATTTATTATTAGATTAAACTGAATGGCCATGTATTAACTAATTATAACTTGATGCCGGAACCGACGGGAGGAGCGGCAGTGAACCTGCCAACAAGAGACGGAGGCCAGGAAAGGGAGTGATTTCCAACAATTGTTCATTCCCTCATCGACGCGGCGAAAAAATACCCTGAAAGAACCGCCGTCATTTGTGATGGAAATTCTCTGACCTACGAGGAGGTTAATCTCGCCGCCGCTTCATTAGCAATCACTCTTCGGCAAAGAGGAATTAAGAGTGGCGACCGAATTGCCGTAATTGCACCTGCGTCGCTTCAGCTACCACAAATAATATTTGGTGTGATGGGAGCCGAGGCTCAGGTCACTATGATGAACCCCAATTTCACCCAGCGTGAGTTGGAACCATTGTTTTGCATCTCCGAACCCAGGACAGTTCTATGCCATCCAAAACTTGAGAAATCACTTTTACTTCTTTCCAAGAAGTTAGGATTTGAAGTCATCTCCATTTCAGATGAACTATGGTGTAATTCAAATGATTGGGTCATGGATAGACTTCCTAACGGCGCTAATATGGCTGTATTGTTGTTTACTGGAGGTACCACGGGTATTTCAAAGGGCGTACCCCATACCCATGAGCAGGTCATTGCGTCATTGTTGGCAATTGAAGACCGCTGGCCAACCTCACTTGACAGCGAAGTATTTCTGAATATACCCCCTTTATTCCACATCGTCGGCTTATATCACGGATGTTTCCAACCCGTATTTGGACGTTCGACTGCAGTCCTTATTTCACGGTTTGAACCTGAAGAAGTATTCAATTCAATTAACAAGTACAGAGTTTCTATTTTGATAGCTGGCGTGCCGGCAGCCTATATAGCCATGCTCAACCACCCTGCCTTCGATAAAGTAAACTATAAAAGCATACGATTTGCATGTGGCGGAGGCGCTCCCCTAGCAAAAGAAACGCTGCACGAATGAGAACGACGTACGGGCGTGCCTGCCCTTGAAGGCTACGGCATGACAGAGGGTGCCCCCACCTGCAACAACCCCTTTTCAGGAGAGAGAAGAGTATTATCCGTAGGCAAACCCGTATACGGCATCGAGTTAGAAATTGTTGATGTAGCAACTGGAACGATAGAAATGAATGATGGAGAACATGGTGAAATCAGGGTCCGGGGAAGCCACATCGCTAGTGGATACTTCAATAATGTAGAAGCAACGTCATCTGCTTTCCGGGAGAATTGGCTCTATACGGGAGATATCGCCTACCGTGACCGAGATGGTTTCATATACATTGTTGATCGGGCGAAAGACATGGCTATCGTTAGCGGCTTTAACGTTTTTCCTCGCGAAATCGACGAAGTGTTGATAACCCATCCCCATATAAAGGAAGCAGCCTCCATCGCCGTTCCAGATGCTGAGAAAGGTGAAGTGATAAATGCCTTTGTCTGCTTAAATGATGGCTACAACCTGACCCAGGATCAAATAAAGGACTACTGTCGGAAAGATTTAGTAGGATATAAAATTCCTAAACAAATTATATTCCGAGAGGGGTTACCAAAAACCCCCGTTGGTAAAATTGACAGAAATCAACTACGGAAGTGATATTTGTTCCGGTTTGGTATGCATCAAATATTCCTTAAACTTGGAGCAACCGACCACAACCCGTTAAGCACAAAAGAAAAAGGAGCATGAGTACTGGACAACCCTGCTACCATGGTTTCTAAATATCATTATACGAACGTATCTTATAAGATTTTAGGGGTCCGCAAAAAATGCCGTTAAGCTATCCATTAGTTGATGTGAACGATGTTCCAACCGTAAATACCGGGCTTGCGGGGGAGCTTCGTATTCCAATTTCCGGCAAAGACGGTAGCACGACATCGGCGTTCCATCTCACTCTTCAACCTGGAGAGGAAATCCATCCTCACCGCAATGACGATTGTGAGGAAATCTCAGTTTATCTCTCGGGGCATGGGGAAAGTATTATAGAGGGCCAAAGTTTTAAGGTTCGTGAGGGCCATTGCATGAGGGTACCGATGGGTGTCACCCATCAATTCCAAAATACGTCTGAAGAACCCGTCCAAATGGTTGGGTTTTACATTGGCGCCGATACACTTGCTGCGAGAGGATTTGAAACCGTTGATACTGTTGGTGTAGCAACTCTAAATGGTGAACACGTTATCCATTGGAATGACGTAAAACCTGAGAATATGGATAAAAATGAGGGGTGGTACATAAACGACTTTCGCCTACCCTTTGGAACTCACAACGGCAGTACTACAACCCTGTTTCGGGCCCAGTTTTTCCCGGGAGCCGTGCACAAAAAGCATGCTCACATAAACTGTGAGGAAATATATTACCTGATTAGCGGACATGGCCTAGCTGGTGCGGGAGACGACCGTGTCGAAGTCACAGCAGGACAATTTCATTATATTCCTTCAGGTGTTGAACATTGGCTCCACAACCTCAGTGAGACTGAGCCAATTCACGTGATAGGTGTTTATATTGGGTCTGGAAGCGTAGCTGATACTGGCTACGAATATCGCGGTGACGTGACATCCGAAGATATCGCCGCACGGACGGCCTAAACAAAAAGGGAATCCAAATGTTGAATGCAGCTGTCATTGGGCTTGGTTGGTGGGGAAAACATATCATTGGTTGCCTAGACGGAAGTGACTGCCTCAAAATCGTCCAGGCAATGGATATAAGCTCCAATGAAGCCGGCAACTTCGCTGCTAGCAAGGGTATAGAATTTACTTCGGATTTTGATGAAGTGTTAAAAAATCCCAGTATTGATGCCTTAATAATTGTTACTCCCCATAGTCTACATGAAGAGCAAGTATTGGCAACCGCAGCGGCGGGTAAACAAATCTTTTGTGAAAAACCATTTTCACTCACGGAAAACTCAGCAAAACGTATGTTGGAAGCGTGCGCAGAAAATAATCTCGTCGTCGGTATTGGTCATGAAAGAAGGTTCGAAGGTGCACTCGTGGAAATGAAACGCATGATCGATGAAGGGGAACTTGGAACACTACTGCATTTAGAATTTAACGCCTCCTATAACTTGTGGGCGGGAACACCAGCATCCGGTTGGCGACAGGATCCCAAACAAGCGCCAGCAGGCACCATGACAGCATTAGGTATCCACCAAACTGACTACATTCAAACCATTGCCGGTCGCGTCAAAACCGTCAATGCTTGCATGTCCCACCGTTCTGCTGATTACCCATCAGAAGATATCATCTCCATTCAATTCATCTTTGAAAGCGGTATGCTTGGTTCTTTCTGTTCGCTTGCAACTACGCCGTTTTACACCCGCATGAGCGTATTTGGAGATCGCGGTTGGGCGGAAGTACGAGAAGTCGATAATGTCGACAAGCCACAACCCACCCTATTTACTTGGCGGGGCATCGACGAGGAAATTCATACTCGGACATACCAGAAAAAAAACAAAGATACCGTCATCATGAACCTTCACGAATGGGCAAATGCTGTAGAAGGTAACGGGGAATACAGATTTACTCCTGAACAAATTCTTCACAATGTACAAATTCTTGATGCCATCGTGACGTCAGCTGAAAAACAGAAACCGATTGAAATAACCTAGGCCTGTTCGGCAGACGCGAATATAAAAACGCGTTATTGCTCCCAAGAATAGCAATTCTGCGCCCTCATTGGAGATCATTTCGACTGGAAGCCTTTTTATTGCCGACGAATTTTACATTCGTTGTAAATAAAAACAGTCAATCCGCTAGACATCTTTCAGATAATCATTGATCTCCCGCAGTCAAGAGTTTGAAGGAGATGTCAGGCGGTCAAATTTCTTTCCGGCACCTAATTCCTTATTGTGTGTTTGACCGTGAGGCAAGACCCGAATATCAAATATTGTTATTGAAGTTCAATAGTAGCTTACGGCGCCACTGAACTTCATACCTGCAGCCAATTTGATATTTAGCGGACATAATCTATCGGCAAAAATAAGCTATTGAACAAGAGGGATTAAGACGATAATTACCTATAAAAAGAAATAATACGAAAATTCAATGGTAACCATATGATAACCGTCACAGCGTGTTGGAGATATGTGGTGTAACAATGAAAATAGTTAACTTATTCGGAGGAAATCTATATGGCTGATTTAGAAATTACCGGTGACCAAACCGGTATTACAGGTGATATGGCTGGTCTAACGGGCGACGTTTCGAACGTTAGTGGTGATGTTTCTGATGTTACGGGTGATATGAGTGGTGTTAATGGTGATGTTTCCGACATGCAGGGTGATGTGTCTTATATGACGGGTGACGTTGATGACATTTCGGGTGATGTGACCGACGTGTTTGGTGATATGACCGGCACATCCGGTGATGTCGGACCTGTTATGGGTTGTGGTTCACCTATGACTGGTGACGTTAGTGGAATGACGGGTGACATTACAGATATCGCTGGTGATGTGACAGATGTTACAGGTGATGTTTCTGCAGTATCCGGTGACGTGACTGGTGTGACTGGTGATGTGACTGGTGTCTCCGGTGACATGACTGGTGTTACGGGAGATGTAACTGACGTTGCTGGTGACGTTACGGAAGTAGATGGTGCTATTGCTGACGGAGCTGGTGATGTAGGTGATTTTGAAGACCCAGGTGACTTTGAGATGCCTGCAGACATGGATCCATTTGATACGGGAAATCCAGATTTTGCATCACCTGAGATGACTGAAGCTCGTGCTGAAGCCAATGATGCGGTTGAAATTAACGATGCAGGCGACCCAGTTATTTCTGCAGAGTTTGGTGGTGGTGAGATTGCCGGTGATCCGGTAGATGCTTTCGAAGGTAACCATGACCATGGTCCTGAAGGCGAAGGTGGGGATCCAGGTGCTGCCATCGGTGACGCAGCACAAGGAGCCTTTACTGAAGCGATCGAAGGCGGAGCTACTACTGAGGAGGCTATGGAAGCTGGGCAAGCTGCCGCACAAGAGGTAGCCAATGAGTTGGGCATTCCACAGGAGGAATTCGAGGCAGGCGCAGAAGCGTTTACGGCAGCTGTTACTGAAGCGCTCGAAGGCGGAGCAAGCGTTGAAGACGCTTTTGGTGCAGGGAATGAAGCCGTGGCCGGTGGTGATCCAGACGCAGGTGACGATGGCGGTGGTGCACCCGGTAGTGCTGAAGCTGGTGGTGATCCAGCCGCAGATGACGCTGGCGGTGGGGCACCCGGTAGTGCTGAAGCTGGTGGTGATCCAGCCGCAGATGACGCTGGCGGTGGGGCACCTGGTAGTGCTGAAGCTGGTGGTGATCCAGCCGCAGATGACGCTGGCGGTCCTGCACCCGGTAGTGCTGCAGACACGGGTCAAACTCCAGAGACCTTTGCCGATGATGCAGCCGGTGGTGATCCAGCTGATACTGCTGCTCCGGTTGATTTTTCTGCCGCAGCTGGTGCCGCTTCAGAAGATGCCGGTGGCGCAGACGATGCTGGCGGAGGTATCCCTGACTTCGGTGCCCTCGGAGATGCCCTTAGCGGCGGAGTAGGTGTCC
>Ga0209089_10000589_pt1 | contig 33106 bp, 34 predicted proteins | sample ArcticOcean_MG_C_FD_187431 | JGI IMG/M metagenome (GOLD analysis project Ga0209089, IMG submission 187431) | Marine microbial communities from western Arctic Ocean - ArcticOcean_MG_CB2_150 (SPAdes) (version 2) | ecosystem: Environmental > Aquatic > Marine > Oceanic | place: Arctic Ocean: Canada...
GGCTGTTCGGAAGCGGGTTGTGCCCTGATCGGGGGCGAGATGGCTGAGCATCCCGGCGTGATGTCGGCCGATCAGTTCGACCTTGTTGGCTTCGCTGTCGGCGCTGTCGAGCGTGACGACGTCATGGACGGCTCGGCGGCCGTGCCGGGCGACCTGCTGGTGGCCATTGACAGCCCGAACCTGCGTTCCAACGGCTTCTCGTTGGCCCGCCACATCGTGTTCGACGTGGCGGGCCGGTCATTGGATGATCCGGCGTGGGAAGGGTCTGAAGGCACGCTGGCCGATGAGCTGCTGGCCCCCAGCGTCATCTACGCCTCGGCCGTGGTGGCCACGTTGGCCGCACACGAGGTGCACGCCGTGGCACATGTGACCGGTGGTGGGCTTCCCGGCAACCTGCCCCGGGTGCTCGGAGATGGGGTCGATGCGGTCGTCGATCCCACCGCCTGGGAGGTGCCCCGGATCTTCCGGGAACTGCAGGACATGGGTGGCGTCAGCGACGCTGAGATGGCAAGGGTCTTCAATCTGGGTGTGGGCATGGTGCTGGTGGTGCCACCGGCCGAGGCCGATGGGGTGGTGGCCACGCTGGCATCCGGTGACCGTCCGGCCCGGGTGATTGGCGAGCTGGTGTCCGGCACCGGCACCGTTGCCTACAGCAGCCCCGGCGGAGGAGCGCGAAGTTGACCGACGACCGCGATGCACTGATTGCCCATCTGATGGAGCACTCCATCAGGACAGGGGACTTCACCCTCAAGTCCGGCCGGACAAGCACGTGGTTCTGTGATGCCAAGCAGACGGCCTGTCGGCCTGACGGCATCCTGCTGGTGGCTGAAGCAGCCCTGGAGGCCATTGCGGTCCTGGAGGCTGAAGGTGGTCCGATCACCGCCATCGGGGGCCTGACGGCGGGTGCCGATCCCGTGGCATTCGGGATCGCAGCGGTGGCCGCCGCCCGGGGTCGTCACCTGCGCTCGTTCAGCATCCGCAAGGAATCCAAGGGCCACGGCGTGCAGGGCCGGCTGGCGGGCGCCCTGATTGCCGGCGACCGGGTCGTGGTGTGCGAGGACACGGTCACCCGTGGCGTGTCGCCGTTGGAGGCCGCGGCCGTGGTCCGCGACCTCGGTGCGATCCCGGTGGCGGTGATGGCAATCGTGGACCGGGGGGGAACCTGTGCGGCTGCTGCTGCAGACGTGGGCATGGCCTTCCTTCCGCTGGTTACCGCTCCGGACCTCGGCTTTTCGTACGAAGGACCCTGATCCGGTTCGGTTCCGGCGCGCCGTTAACGGAGGCACGGCGTCGATGAACCACTCCTAGGCTCGGCTGATGCCATTCCTCCCTACGGCCGCCTACTCCATCCATCTCGAGGTGGCGCTGGACAACATTCCCAACACCCTCGGCCGATTGGCGACGGCCATTGGAGAGGCGGGCGCCAACATCATGTCGATGGGGGGGTTCGACGTCCGTGGCGATCTCCTCGTCAACGACGTGGTCGCCAACTGTCGCGACGAGGATCATGCAGCGGCCGTTGTGGCAGCGGTGGAGGGACTCTCCGGCGTCCAGCTCCTCCGCTGGTACGACCGCACCTTCAACATGCACGAGGGGGGCAAGATCGGCGTGGTCTCGCTCGCCGAGGTGAACGACCGCCACGACCTGTCGATGGCCTACACGCCCGGTGTGGCCCGGGTCTGCATGGCGATCCACGAGGATCCGAGCCTTTCCCACGAGCTGACCATCCGGAAGAACACGGTTGCGGTCGTGACCGATGGGACCGCTGTGCTGGGCCTGGGAGACATTGGCCCGGCCGCTGCGATGCCGGTGATGGAGGGCAAGGCCCTGCTGTTCAAGGAGTTCGCCGGCGTGGATGCTTTTCCGATCTGCCTGGACGTGAGCGATCCGCAGGAGATCATCGACACGGTGATCCGGATCGCGCCGACCTTCGGTGGCATCAACCTGGAGGACATCGCTGCTCCGGCAGCCTTCGAGGTCGAGGAGGCCCTCCGTGCGGCCCTGGACATCCCGGTCTTCCACGACGATCAGCACGGCACCGCTGTCGTGGTGCTCGCCGCCCTTTGGAACTCCTGTCGCCTGACCGGGCGCGAGATAGGGGACCTGTCGGTGGTCATTGCCGGGATGGGAGCCGCCGGGGTCGCCGTCGGCAGGATCCTCCTGGACGCCGGTGTGGGTTCGATCGTCGGCGTGGACCGGTCCGGTGCCGTCTACTCGGGTCGCGACAACCTGAATCCGGCCAAGGCCAGGTTCGCGGAGCACACCAATCCGGATCGGAAGATGGGCACGCTTGCCGAGGTCCTCGTCGGGACCGATGTGTTCATCGGCCTGAGCGGCCCGGGCCTGATCGATGCCGCCAACCTGCGAACCATGAACCCGGAACCGTTCGTGTTCGCCATGGCAAACCCGGAACCGGAGATCCACCCGGAGGAGGCCGATGGCCTGGCTGCGGTGATGGCCACCGGCCGGAGTGACTATCCGAACCAGATCAACAACGTGCTCGCCTTCCCCGGGATCTTCCGCGGGGCGCTTGACGTCGGCGCCATGGACATCACTGAGAATATGAAGTTGGCAGCGGCGAGGGCCATTGCGGACTCGGTGTCCGATGCGGACCTGGCCTCGAACTTCGTGGTGCCGTCGGTGTTCGACAAGTTGGTGCCGTACCGGGTGGCCGAGGCCGTGGCGGCAGCTGCGGTGGCCGACGGCGTCTGCCGCGCCTGACCCGCAACCCCGTTCAGCCAGGGCACATCTCCAGATGACGAAGATCCGTGCGGTCACCTTCGACCTGTGGAACACCCTCCTCACCAGCAGCCCGGGTGCAGTCGAGATCCGGAGCCGTTTCTGGAGCGAGGTGATTGACGAACGGGGCCTGGAGATCGACGCTGACCTCCTCCACGGGACGCTTTCGATGCTCCCAGACCGGTTCGACGAGGAGTGGAGGGCCGGACGCCAGTACGGCCCTACCGAAGCCCTCGCCGACTGCTTCACCGCCTTCGGCGACCGTTTGACCTCGGAAGATCGGGATGCTCTGGCTGCAGCTTTCGAGGCAGCGTCCTACGAGTTGAAGGTGGCGCCGGTGGCCGACGCCGCAGACGTCCTGTCCGCAGTGGCGGCGACCGGAGTCGCCGTTGGCATCATCTCGGACACGGCGCTGGCAACCGGACGGCACCTGAGGACATACCTAGACGCCTACGGCATCTTCCAGCACGTCACGTTCGCCGCCTTCTCCGACGAGGTCGGCGTCTACAAGCCCGACCCGGCGATCTTCGCTGCGGCCCTTGACGGCCTGGGAATAGGTGATCCGGCGACCGCTGCCCATGTTGGGGATCTGAAGCGGACCGATGTGGCCGGTGCCCGGGCCATGGGCATGTCGACGGTCCGATTCCGCGGCGTGGTCGACGACCCGGAGGACGGGGCCGAGGCCGACCACGTAATCGACCGCCTGGCCGACCTCCCGCGGGTGCTGGGCCCGGGGTGATCCGGGGCCGGGTTGGACCCGGTTTGTCGAACCGGGGGAGGATCGCCGGATGAAGGCCCTGTGGTTCCACCTGATGCCCTACCCGGAGCTTCCGGAGGGGTTCCGTGAGGACCACCGGTCGGTCTGGGTTGACATCGACCCGTCCCTCTACGACCCGGCCGTGGGCCATCGCGCCTACCACGACTACCTGGACGAGCTGGAGCACGCGGCTGCCTGCGGGTTCGATGGGATCTGTGTGAACGAGCACCACTCCAATGCCTACGGGCTGATGCCCAGCCCGAACCTCATGGCATCGGCGCTGGCCCGTTCCACCGATGACGCCGCCATCGTGGTCATGGGCAACTCCCTGGCCCTCTACAACCCGCCCATCCGGGTGGCCGAGGAGATGGCCATGATCGATGGGCTGTCCGGTGGTCGCCTGGTGGCCGGATTCCCGGTCGGAACCCCGATGGACACATGCTTCGCCTACGGGATGAACCCCGCCACCCTGAGGGAGCGGTACCACGAGGCACACGACCTGGTGATGCAGGCCTGGACGGCCGACGAGCCGTTCGCCTTCAACGGCACCTATACGAAGTTGCGGTACGTGAACCCGTGGCCGAGGCCGATGCAGGACCCCCACCCACCCATCTGGATCCCCGGTGGCGGCTCGGTGGAGACCTGGGAGTGGTGTGCCGAGATGGACTACGTCTACTCCTACCTCTCGTACTTCGGGTACAAGGCAGGCCAGGCCACGATGAAGGGATTCTGGGATCGGATGGCAGCGCTCGGCAGGGAACCCAACCCCTTCCAGGCTGGCTTCATCCAGTTCGTCGGCGTGGCCGACACCGAGGCCGAGGCCCGTCGCCTCTATCGGGAACCTGCCGAGTACTTCTTCAACCGCTGCCTGCACCTGTACCCGCCGTTCGCGGATCCTCCGGGATACAGGACCGAGGCGACGGTCAGGGCCGGCGTGGAGGGCATGGTCAAGCAGGCGGCCGACAGGGCGAAGGCTGCCTCCGGATCCTCGAAGCCCGGGGCCTCAGCGGGACTTTCGTTCGACGAGATGGTCGACCGGGGCTATGTGGTGATCGGTACTCCCACGACGGTCGCCGAACAGTTGACCGAGGTGGCCACAAGCCTCAACGTGGGCAACCTCATGCTGCTCTGCCAGTTCGGGAACATGGATCGGGACCTGGCCATGTTCAACACCGATCTGGTGGCCCGGAAGGTCCTGCCGGAGATCCGGGGACTGTTCACCGACGAGTGGGAGCACCGGTGGTGGATCAAGCCCATGGCGGCCGACCAGCGACGGTCAACGACACGGACGGAGGTGGCCCGATGACCGATCCGACCAGTGTTGTCGAGCGACGGGTGGTGGCGACCTCCGGTGGTGGCACGGTGACGGTGTTCGAGCTGGGCTCGGGCCCGATCCTGGGTGTCCTGCACGGCACGGCGGGCCTGGACGGGCCGACGGCCGCCATGGAGGACCTGGCAGCCGACCACCGGGTCATCGCTCCGTGCCTGCCCGGGTTCGGTTCCACCCCGGATGAACCGTCACTCCGATCGATCCACGACTGGGTCGTGGCCCTCTCGGAGATCTCCGACGCCGCGGGCATCACAGGGGCACCGTGGTTGGCTTCCTCCATCTCGGCGATGCTGGCCCTGGAGTTGGCGGCCATACGGCCAGAGGCGTTCGCCTCACTGGTGGCCGTGGGCCCGACCGGGCTATGGGATGCGGATGATCCAGGCACGGACCTGTATGCCGTGTCGCTTGGAGAGCAGGCCAGCCTGCTGGCCCAGAACACCTCCACGCTGGGCGTGCTGGCCGGCGATCCCGATGGGCTGGACGGCGATGAGCTGATCGAGGTGGGTGTGTCGCGCTACATCCGTCGCCGTACCGCCGCTTCGCTGGTCTGGCCTCTACCCGACCACGGACTGGCCGGACGGCTCCATCGCGTGTCGGCACCGGTGACCCTCGTCTGGGGTGCCGACGATCGCCTCGTGCCCCCGTCATACGGCGAGCGCTTCGCTGGTCTCCTCCCGGAGGCGACCCTGGCGGCACCCATTGCCGGGGCCGCCCACCTGGCCGAACTGGATGCACCGGCTGAGGTGGCCGCGATCGTGCGGCTTCGTGCCCCTGCGGGGGCCTGAGACTCCACCGCCGTCGGGGACTGCCATTCTGAGGTCCGCTCGGTCTCGTGGTGCGCCTGGCCCGTGACGGCATGGGCGTTCAGTCGAAGGTGATCACGGATCGCACGGTGGCGCCGGCGCGGAGTTCGGCGTAGCCGTCGTTCACCTCGTCGAGGGTGATGTGTGCCGAGACCAGCCGATCCAGCTCCAGGCGCCCCTCCAGGTAGTGGCGCACCAGCAGGGGCATCTCCACCTTGAAGTTGCTGTTGCCCATGAAGAGTCCTCGTACGCCCTTGGCCTGGAGGACCATTGCCGCACCGGAGAGCTCCATGGTGCTGGTGGCCGGGGGAACCCCGACCAGATAGGCGGTGCGGCCCGGTCGGATCATGGCCAGGGCCTGTTCGGCGGTTGCGGTCAGCCCGATGGCCTCGAAGGCGGCATCCACCCCACCACCGGTGAGCCGCAGGACCACCTCCACCGGGTCCTCCTTCGATGCGTCGACGACCTCGGTGGCTCCGAACCCGCGGGCCATCTCCAGCTTGTCGGCGTTCAGGTCGACGGCGATTATCCGACCGGCGCCGGCCAGGCGACAGCCCTGCACGATGTTCAGGCCGATGCCGCCACAGCCGATAACGGCAACGGTCTCGCCGGGACGGATCCGGGCGCCGTTGGTGGCCGAACCGACACCGGTTATCACCGCGCAACCGATGAGGGCGGCCACGTCGAACGGCACGTCCGGGTCCACGGCCACCACCCCGTTCTCATGGACCAGCATTTTTTCGGCAAAGGCGCCGAGGCCGGCCATCTGGAGGACGGGTCGGTCGCCCAGTGCCAGACGGGGGGTCTCGGCAGGACCGCGGCCGAGGCTGTGGCGATTCGGGCAGATCCAGATCCGACCGGCGAGACACTCGTTGCACAGCCCGCAGAACTGGGTGAGGCAGGTGATGACGTGGTCACCCGGGCGCAAGGCTGTCACGTCGGGGCCGACCGCCTCGACGATTCCGGAGGCCTCGTGGCCCAGCGCGGCAGGTAGCGAGGGAAGCGGGAGGAGCCCCTCGATCACGTGGAGGTCGCTGTGGCAGAGGCCGGAGGCCTTCGTGTGTATGAGTACCTCGCGCCCGATGGGCGAGGCGATCTCGAGGTCCTCGATCACGAGTTCGCCGGGTGCTTCGTGGAGGACTGCAGCGCGCATGGTTGGCTCCCTGAGCTTCAGATCGGGTGTCTTGTGCCGAGGTTAGCCGACTGGCTAACCAGGCGTCAGGCCCGGCTAGGGTCGAACCGATGAGTCCGCTCGAGATCCTCGTCGTCGTCGTAGCTGTCGTCGCCGGTTCAATGGTCCAGGCCACCGCCGGCGTCGGCATCACCCTCGTTGCCGCTCCCGTCCTGTTGGCCGTAGATCCTGCGTTCGTCCCGCTGCCCCTGATCCTGGGCGGAGCCGTGGTCGGCATCCGCAACGTGACCATGGAATTCGCAGGTTTCGATGCCCGTCGTTGGAGGCGCTGCCTGCTCGGCGCCCCGGTCGGTCTGGTGCTGGGCGAGTTGGCCCTGGCCAACCTGTCCGAACGGGGGCTGACGGCAGCCATTGGCCTGCTCGTGGTGATCTCCGTCGGCGCGATGGCGTCGGGATGGCAACCCCGCCGACGATCCTGGACATCGGTTCTGGCTGGGCTGCTGGTGGCGTTCTCCCTGCGGGTCGCCGCCCTCCCGGGCCCGCCGTACGCGATCCTCCACCACGACGATCCACCGGAGGTGCTGCGCCCGAACATCTCCGCGCTGGTACTCGTGCTGGCCGGCACGATCTCTATCAGGCTGCTGGTCGGCGGTGAGGTGACCGGGGCTGATCTGGGTCGCGTTGCCCTCGTTATGGGATCGGCCCTCGTCGGGCTGCTGCTGGCTCCACCGCTCCGACGGTGGGTGGATTCGGGATGGTTCCGACCGGCGTTGCTCTCCGTCTGCGGGCTGGGTGGCCTGGCCACAGCCCTCGGAGCGATCCTGTGAGCAGAGGGAGAAGGGGAGGACCGGAATGGTGACGACGAGGATCTGCGAGCAGTTGGGATGTGCCAACCCGGTATTCGGGTTCTCAATGGAGCTCGAGGTGGCCATTGCCGTGTCGCGCTCCGGCGGAGTCGGCATCTGGGGGTGCACCCGCCGTACGCCCGAGGAGATCGAGTCGGGTGTTAGTCACATGAAGGCCGAGTTGGGCGACCTGCCATGGGGAGTGGACCTGGTCATTCCCGCCGGCATGCCTGAGAGCGATGACCGGGCTGCCATCGAGGCGACCCTCCCCGCCGAGCACGTGGCGTTCGTCGACGCAATGCGGGAGCGCCACGGTGTGCCCGACGACGGCCTGCCGGGGATGCGGTCCCGATTCGTGCGGAGCGAGGAGACGGCGCGTGATCAGCTGGCGGTAGTCATGGACCACCAGATACCGGTCCTGGCCCTGGGCGTTGGTTCACCCACCTGGGCCGTCGAGCAGGCGCACGAACGAGGATCGCTGATCGTCAGCCTGGTGGGTCGACCCGCCCATGCCGAGTCGGCCATCCGTGCCGGTGCCGACATCCTGGTGGCCCAGGGCACCGACTCGGGAGGCCATACGGGGCCAATCGGCACTTTCACCCTTGTGCCGCTGGTTGTCGAGGTGGCCGGTGGCCGACCGGTCCTGGCTGCCGGTGGGGTGGCCACAGGCCGACACATCGCAGCATCGTTGGCGCTCGGCGCCGACGGCGTCTGGATAGGTACGGCGTTCCTGGCATCCAGGGAGGCGGCACCCGAACCCGTGCTACTAGAGAAGCTCCTGGCCGCGGGCGTGACGGACACGGTCATCAGCCGTTCGGTCAGCGGGAAGACCTTCCGCATGCTGCGGTCGGCATGGAGCGACGAATGGGCAGCCGATGGTGCTCCTGAACCGCTGAAGATGCCCCACCAGGACATCCTCATAGGCGACCTCCTGGGACAGGTACTGCGCCACCAGGTGGCACCACTCGTACACGAGGGTGCCGGTCAGGGCGTGGCCCACCTGGTGGCCCAGGAGTCGGTGGCGACGATCATGGACCGCCTGGTGGCCGAGGCCGAAAGGGTGCTGGGAAGCCTCGGAGGCTGACCGGGTCCGGTCGGTGGTCCGACCTTGCCACTCCTTCGAAGATCGTTCGGAGGATCAGCTGTCGAAGATTGGGTGCCCATCACCGACGGTCTTGAGCAGGTGGCGGGCCAGGTTCCGCTGACGGATCTGGGTGGTGCCCTCGTAGATCGAGAGCGCCCGGACGTCGCGCCAGAGGCGTCCCACCGGATGGTCGCCGGCTATCTTAGCCATATGGCTAAGATAGCCGCCACCGGCCCGTGGAACCCCGGGCCTCCCACCGCCACCGAGGACATGATGACAGATTCACGATCAGACGATCAGCCGGATGTCCTCCTCTCAGTCGACGACGGTGTGGCGGCCATCGTCCTGAACCGGCCGGCCCGGAAGAACGCCATAACCGGGCCCATGATGGACCTGCTGGCTGATGTATTCCGCCAGGTGTCAGCCCGCGACGACGTCGGCGCAGTGCTCTTCCATGGTGCGGACGGGGGTTTCTGCTCCGGCCTCGACCTCGGGGAATACAACGCCGATCCGCCACCGGACTGGCTTCCCACCTCACTCGATTCCCTCGTGGCCGCCCATCGGGCCATCTACGACTGCCCTGTGCCGGTGGTCGGGGCACTCGAACGGTTCGCGATCAACGGTGGTGCCGCATTCGCGCTGGCCTGCGACCTCCTGGTGGCCGGTGAGACCGCGTTCCTGCAGGTGGGCGAGGTTCGACAGGGACTGGCGGCACCCATGAACCTGGCGTGGTTGCTGGCTCGCCGGCCGGCATCCGTGGCCGAGCAACTGACCCTCACCGGCCGTCGGTTCACAGGCCCCGACCTTCACCGCCTCGGAGTCGCCCTGGACGTGCTCGCAGATGATGGCGTGCTGGACGCCGCCCGGGTACTTGCCACGGAGATCGCCTCGTACCCGCGGGCCGGCGCCAGGGCGATCAAGGCCACCACCCGGGCGCTCTACGAGGGCGCCGGTCCCACTGGCGACAGTGACTGGTTCGACCTCGCCCAGTCCGGGAACCCGCTGCCAGTGGGTGGTTCGGTTCGACCGCGGCGGGCCGGATGAACGCTTCGACGGCTGTCGAGGCCTCCACTTCGCGCGATGCCCTCATCGATGCGGCGATAGTCCTCATGTCGCGACGCTCGCCCTCGACCATCTCCGGTCGTGACCTGGCTGCCGAGGCCGGGGTCAACTACGGGCTCGTCCACTACTACTTCGAGTCGGCCAGGGATCTCATGGCCGAGGCCCGGCGGCTGCACGGGGCCTGGATCGTCGACAACCTGATGGCGGGTGGCACCCGCCCGGTGGACTCGGAGTCGGCCCTGGAGGATCGTCGGATCTTCGGCTTCACAGCCCACGTTGCCCTCGAGGGCGGGTTCTGGGATGCGGACGAGCCCCGCCCGGCACTCGATGCGCTGCTGGACCTCGTCCGGGGATCCGATCCCGATGGTGATCCGGTCCACCACCGTGCGACGGTCGCTGCCGTCACGCTGCTCCTCCTGGGCTGGCCGATCTTCGTGGAGCACAACGCCCGTGGACTTGGCCTGGATCCCGAGGCAGATGGTGAGGCGATCAGGTCGCGGTTCCTCGGTGTACTGCGGAGCCTCTACTCCTCTGTCGGCATGGAGGCATAGGGGTGGCCGCTGATGGTGTGGCCCCCCGGGGATCCGCCGAGGTGCGCGAGGCGCTCATCGCCGCAGCGGCCCGCCTCCTGGGGGCTGCCCCCCCGGACCGGATATCAGGGCGCGCCCTTGCCGAGGAGGCCGGCGTCAACTACGGGCTGGTCCATCACTACTTCGGGGGCAAGGACGCGGTCCTGCGCGAGGGGTTCACACGACTCGCCGAGGCGTATGCGGGCGGACCGGACGACGGTTCATGGGTGGTGACCGATCCGTTCTCGATGCGGCACAGACCCGACTATCTGAGGGCGCTGGCCTTCGCCTCACTCTCCGGTGAAATAGACGATGTGCACGTCAGCCACCCGACTATCGAAGCGGCCCTGGACCGGGCACGGGGAGCCCGTGATTCGGTGGACGAGACCACGGTCAGGATCGACGTGGGGATAGCCACGGTCTTCCACCTCAGCCGCTGTCTCTTCGAGAACGTCGTGGATCCGTGGATCGGACACGACGATCCGGAGATGTCGAAGGCGGTCGAGGAGCGGTTCGTCCTGATCCTGCGGGCGCTCACACTTGGGATGGATCCCGGGGCCGCGGCCGGAGGTCAGCGCGACCGGCTCGGCGATGTGGCCGGATCCGGCTGATTCAGCTGTTCTTCGGTACCTGGCTGAAAGGGAGGCCCCGGTCCGGCGCCGGTTCGCGGGGGAGCCCGAGCACGCGTTCTCCCAGTGTGTTCTTCTGCACCTCGTCGGTTCCGCCTCCAAGTGAGTGGGCCGTGGAGTCGCAGATTCCGTAGGCCCAGTGGGAGCCGTCGGCACCCAGGAAGCCGCCGGGTTCGGTGGCGCCCATGGGGTCACCCAGCCAGGCTGCGCCACCCGGGAAGGCCAGGCCCGACGTGACATGGGAGGCGTCGCGTCCCTGGCGGCTTCGCCACAGCTTCGCTATGGACGGGTGGAGGTCCTGGCGTTGGTTCACCCACTGGATGATCCGGGTGCCTGTGACCAGGCGGGCGAGGTCCTGACGGACCAGCGGGTCGGTGGTGCGCCCTGTGGATCGTGCCAGGTCGATGATGCGGTCGGTTGGAATCGGCTGGCGCCCTCCGCCGGCTCCAATGGAGGAGCGTTCGTGGGCCAGTAGGGCCACCGCCAGTCGCCAGCCGTCGCCCTCCTCGCCGACCACCCAGTCGGCGGGTATCCGGGCGCCGTCCATGAAGATCTCGTTGAAGTGCGCCACGCCGGTCATCTGGTTCAGGGCGCGGACCTCGACGGCGGGTTGGCGCATGGGGAGGACCAGCATCGAGATGCCGGCGTGCTTCGGGACGTCCCAGTCGGTGCGTGCCAGCAGGATGCCGTAGTCGGCGTCGGCGGCTCCGGAAGTCCAGACCTTCTGTCCGGTGACCACCCACTCGTCACCGTCGCGGACGGCCCGGGTGGTGAGGCCTGCAAGGTCGGACCCGGCGCCGGGCTCCGAGTAGAGCTGGCACCAGACGTCGTCTCCCCGCAGGCCGGAGGCCAGGAACCGTGCCCGCAGGTCATCGCTGCCGTGGTCCCGGATGGTGGGTAGGCACATGTCCAGGCCGATCCCGAAGCCACGCGCCCGGTCGTCGGACTTCCGACTGGCCGCCTCGACCCGGAACTCCCTCGCATACCGGCTGTCCAGGCCGCGGCCCCCGTTCTCGACGGGGTAGTCAATGGCCCCCAGCCCGGCGTCGAAGCGTGCAGCCAGGTATGCGCGCCCGCGCTCCAGGGTGGATTCTCCGGAGGCGTGCGACGTCAGCTCGTGGACCTGGTCCAGGAACCCCCGGACCTCGGCCCGGAACTCGTCCAGACCCGGCGTTGGTTCGTCGACGACTAGTGGTTCTCCCATGCTGAGTCATGTTAGCCAATCGGCTAACATGACTCCAGCTCAATGCCCAAGCCCTGAGACGGAGTGTCCATGACCGCCATTCCCCGCCCCACACCGCCCTATGCCGGCACCATCGGTCGCCTCACAGCGGACTGCGAGCCGAGCCGGATGGAGATCGAGGGCGCGCCCGACGGCGCACCCAACGTGGTGATCGTGCTCCTTGACGACGTGGGCTTCGGCTCGTTCTCCACCTTCGGCGGACCGGTCCCGGCGCCGGCCCTGGAGCGGGTTGCAGCCGACGGCCTGCGGTTCAACCAGTTCCACACCACGGCCATCTGTGCCCCGACGCGGGCCTCCCTGCTGACCGGTCGCAACCACCACACGGTGCACATGGGGAGGATCACCGAGGCCGCCAACAGCTTCCCGGCCTACGACTCGGTCATTCCCAGGGAGGCGGCAACGATCGCCGAGGTACTTCGCCAGAACGGCTACGCAACCGGCATGTTCGGGAAGGGCCATCTCACGCCGCAGTGGGAGCTGGGTCCGGCGGGACCGTTCGACCGTTGGCCCACCGGTCTCGGGTTCGACCGTTTCTACGGGTTCCCCGGGGCTGAGACCTCCCAGTTCGAGCCCGACCTCTACGACCAGACCAGACCGATCGCGCCCTACCTGGGGCGCGACGACTACCACCTCACAGAGGACATGGCCGATCGGGCCATCGAGTGGATGAGCCAGGTCCGGGCACACCGACCGGACAAGCCCTTCCTCTGCTACTTCGCCCCGGGTGCGGTCCACACGCCACTGCACGTCCCCGATGCCTGGCTGGACCGGTTCAGGGGGTTCTTCGACGAGGGTTGGGATGACCTCAGGCAGTCCATCTTCGAGCGGCAACTGGAGCTGGGGGTGATCCCGTCGGACACGGTCAACACGCCGCGCCCCGATGAGATCCCGTCGTGGGACGAGTATCCGGAGCGCTACAAGCCGGTGGCCCGCCGCCTCATGGAGGTGTTCGCAGCCTTCCTGGCCCACACGGACGCCCAGGTGGCTCGCCTCATCGAAGCCATCGAGGCGATGGACGAATGGGAGAACACCCTGTTCGTCTACATCACGGGGGACAACGGGGCCTCGGGCGAGGGGCGCATTCACGGAACCTGGTCATTGCCGGCGCTCCAGAACGGTGCCGAAGAGGATCCGGAGTTCCTCCTCGAGCACATCGACGACTTCGGGACGGTACGCAGTGAGTGCCACTACAACGTCGGTTGGGCGTGGGCCCTGGACGCACCGTTCCAGTGGATGAAGCAGGTCGCCTCCCACTTCGGAGGTACCCGTAACGGCCTGGCCATCTCGTGGCCCCGTCGGATCACCGACGCCGGTGGGCTGCGTACCCAGTTCCACCATGTCATCGACCTGGCACCGACCATCCTGGAGGCGGTCGGCATCAAGGCACCGACGTGGGTGAACGGAATCCAGCAGATGCCTATCGAGGGCACCTCCATGGCCTATTCGTTCGGCGATCCCGACGCGGCCAGCGAACGTCGCACCCAGTACTTCGAGATGATGGGCAACCGCGGCATCTACCACGACGGCTTCATGGCTTCCTGCTTCCACGGAAGGGTGCCCTGGGTGCGCTTCGGGTCTGCGCCGTTCGACGGGCCGCAGGAGAACTGGGAGCTCTACGACATCCGGGAGGACTTCTCCCAGAGCAACGACCTGGCTGCCGACCGGCCCGAACTGCTGGCTGAGATGCGAGATCTGTTCGAGTCCGAATGCCTGCGAAACGGCGTGTACCCGCTGCGCGACGCCGCTATGGACCTGCCTCCGGAGGCCCGGTCACCTACAGCGTTGGCCGGGCTGACCCGGATGACCTACACGACGGCCCATGTGCGGATGCCCGAGAGGTCTGTGCTGAACCTCAAGAACCGCTCGTACCTGATCTGGGCCGACCTGGAGGTGCCCGCGGATGGAGCCGAGGGTGTCATCGTGTGCCAGGGGGGCAGCTTCAACGGCTGGTCGATCTACCTGGACGGCGGCGTCCCGACCTGGCACTACAACCTCTACGGGCACGAGCGGACGACCGTGGCCGGAGACCTGGCCCTGCCTCCCGGTCGTCACGAGGTCCGCCTGTTGTTCGATTACGACGGGGGCTTCGGTGCCGGCGGTACCGCCACCCTGGCCGTGGATGGGGTGGTCGTGGATTCGGGTCGCCTGGAGCGGAGCGTTCCCGTGGGATTCTCCATGGGCGGCGAGACGTTCGACGTCGGGACGGACACCGGATCACCGGTGGGCCCGTACCCCCACGAGTTCGCGTGTACGGCGACCATCCACGGGGTCACCATCGAGTTGTTGGGCGAGGTCAGCGATGCGACCCGTGAGGCGGTAGCCGTCGGAATGCTCCATGCCGAGGCGGTCACCCAGTAGCGACAGTCCGCCTGCCGGGCTGGCAGGCGCGTGGTTCAGCCGAACGTGACCGGAAGGATCCGCGGGCCACGAACCTGGCCGCCGGCCCAGGTCACGGCATCCGGGTCGGCCAGCGTGAACTCGGGGATGCGCTCGAACCAGGTCCTGAGCGCAACGTCCATCTCCATGCGTGCCAGGTTCGACCCGGCGCACCGGTGGATGCCGATGCCGAAGGCGACGTGCCGGTTCCGCTGGCGGTCGAGCTGCACCTCGTGTGCATCCTCGAAGTGGTCGGGGTCGTGGTTGGCGCCTGGGAAGTTCATGAGGATCTTGTCGCCCATCTTGAACTCCACCCCGCCGTACTCGACGTCCTCGGCGGCGTTGCGGGCCATCGTGACCGGGGCGTAGAACCGGAGCAGTTCCTCGATGGCCGTTCCCCACAGGCCGTCGTCGGCGTCGACCATGCGTCGCCGGTCGTCGCCGTGTCCCGCAAAGTGCCACAGCGCCGAGCCGATGGAACTCCAGGTGGTGTCGATCCCGGCCACGAGCTGCAGGTTGCACATGCCGATGACGACCTCGTCAGGCAGGAACTCGCCGTCCACCTCGGTCTGGCAGAGAGCTGTGATGAGGTCGTCCTTCGGGTTGGCCCGACGGTCGGCCACCTCGGCGGCGAAGAAACTACGGATGATGTCGCGGTACTTGGCCCTCAGCTCGGGCTGCTGGAGCCCGAGCTCGAGCACGCCACGCACCCACTCGATGAAATCGTCAACCATCCCGGCATCGACGCCCAGCTTGTGGGCGATGATGCGCGGGGGAATCTGCTGGGCGTAGTCCACGGCGGCATCACAGCCGCCCTTGTCGATGAAGCCGTCGATGAGGTCGTGGCAGAGCTGCTGGGTGTACTCGGTCTGTGGGGCAATGGCCTTCGGCGTGAAGTGTGGCAGCAGCGCCCGTCGGGTCCAGTTCTGTTCGGGCGGGTCGGCGCTGATGGGGGCCGCGGCGTTGTAGCCGGAGCCGTCCTCCTTGAAGAGTTCCCGGGGCATGTCGATGACGATGGGGGACTTGGACGAAAGGACGGGGACCATCTTGGCCATGGCCTGCAGGTCGTCGTACTTCGTGGGTAGCCATGAGCCGCCGTAGCGCTCGGTGTGGGCAATGGGGCAGGTGTCGCGCAGCTCGGCCCATGCCGAGAACGGATCCTTCAGATATTCCGGGTCGAACATGTCGTAGTCGGTGGCCAGGTCGGTCACCGGGCAGCGCTCGGGGATCGACGCGGCTACAGCCTCGGCTGCCGGGTCGCTGTTGGTGTCTGTGGTGTCGGTCATCGTCTACTCCTCGATGGTGATGGCGAACTCGGGGCAGTTGTCCACGATCAGCCTGGCCTTGTCCTCCAGCCCGGCCGGAACCTCGCCGTCGTTCAACTCGAAGGCGTTGCCGAGGTCATCGACGTCGACCAGTTCGGGTGCCAGCGAGTAGCAGCGGCTGTGCCCCTCGCACTTCTCAGCGTCCACTTTGATCTTCATTGGAACTCCCCACAGTCCGTCCAGCAGAGGCCTTAGCCATCTGGCTAATATATGAGAACACCCTAGCGCGTCCACCTGTAAGTGGATAATCGGCGTTATCGACGGTCCGGAGACATCAATGCCCAGCAACCTGCTCAGCGCCACAGGTTTCACGCCGGACTCGGTCGCAGTGTCGTCTGCCGACGGTTCCTACACCTGGGCCGGCCTCGAGAGTCGCGCCAGACGGTTTGCAGCATGCCTCGCCGCAGAGGGCCTGTCCGCTGGCGATCGCTGGGCCCTCCTGGCCCGGAACCGGATCGAGTGGACGCCTATGATTCTGGGCAACCTTCGCGCCGGCACCCGGTACGTCCCATGCAACTGGCACCTCAACGTCGACGAGGTGGCATACCAGCTCGCCGATTCCGCCTGCCACCTACTGGTCGTGGACGCCGCCGACGAGGAGGTCGGCCGGGAAGCCGCCGCCGTGGCCGGGGTGACCCGGATCATCGTGCTGGACACGACATTCGAAGCCTGGTTGGACGCCCAGGCGGACGTGGAACCACCCGAGGGACCAGCCGGATCGGTCCGCAACTACACCTCCGGAACCACGGGTCGGCCCAAGGGGGTGCAACGGTCCGACCAGACCGGCGACGCCCGGTCGATCCTCACCGGGTTCTCGGCCAACTGGGGTCGGTTCTACGAGTTCCCCGAACACGGCACGCACCTGGTCGCCAGCCCCATGTACCACGCCCTCCCGACTGCATTCCACAACGCTGCACTCGGCCTCGGCCAGTCGATCCACTACCTGGGCCGGTTCGACCCGGAGGAGTTCCTGAGCACCGTCGAACGGTTGCAGGCCACTACGGCTGCCATCGTCCCAACGCACGTCGTCAGGCTGGCCAAGGAGGTCGAGACCCTGGAGGGCCGCCACGACCTGTCCAGCCTGGTGTCGGTGGTCCACGGCGGAGCACCCTGTCCACGCTGGGCCAAGGAGGTACTGCTGGACTGGTGGGGACCGGTGGTCTACGAGATGTTCGGCTCCTCGGAGGGGACCGGCCCGCTCCGGGTGACGCCCCGGGAGTGGAAGGACCGGCCCGGGACAGTTGGCCTGCCGGCGCCGCACCTACGAGTGGCGGCCTTCGACGACGCCGGCACCCGCCTCGCCGACGGGACCACCGGGAACCTCTACTTCCAGCGCGACGACGGCCAACCGGAGTACATCGGGGCTCCGGACAAGACGGCGGCCAACCGCCTCCCCGGTGGCTGGTTCACCGTTGGTGACATTGGCTGGGTGGACGGTGATGGCTACGTGTTCCTCTCCGACCGCAAGATCGACATGATCATCTCCGGCGGCGTGAACATCTATCCGGCCGAGATCGAGGCCGCCCTGATTGCCCACCAGGCGGTCTCGGACTGCGCCGTGTTCGGCATCCCTGACGACGAGTGGGGCGAACAGGTCAAGGCCGCCGTCCAGTTCGAGGCTGGGGCGTCGGCCACCGACGAGGAGTTGATCGCCTGGTGCCGGGAGAAACTGGCAGGGTTCAAATGTCCGAGGTCCATCGACGTGCATGGGGAACTGCCACGCGAGGCGACCGGCAAACTGAAGAAGCGCTACCTGCGCGACATCTACTGGGAGGGCCGCGAACGTGCCATCTGAACCGACTCGAACCGACGGATCGGCAGGTGGGGAGGCAGCCCAGCCCGAGGTGCTCGCCGCTATCGACGGTGGGGTCCTGACGCTCACCCTGAACCGCCCGGAAGCGTTGAACGCCATTACCCCCACGATGCTGGCGACCCTCGGCGACCTGCTGCTCGAGGCCTCTGAGGACGATTCCGTCCGGGTCGTCGTCCTGACCGGCAGCGGTCGGGCATTCAGCGCCGGGGTCGACCTCCTGGCCCTCGGTGGTCGGGAGCTCACCAACGGCATCGTGGGAGACATCCTGGACGTCCCGGCACGGCGGGTCACCGGGCTCCTGTCCACGATGCCCAAGCCGACCGTTGCCAGGGTCAACGGCCACTGCTTCACCGGCGCCCTTGAACTGGTCCTCTCCTGCGACCTGGCGATTGTGGTCGCAGAGGCGAAGCTGGGAGACACCCACGCCAAGTTCGGCCTACGGCCCACCTGGGGCCTCAGCCAGCGGCTTCCCCGCCTGATAGGCATCGCCGCCGCCAGGGAACTCTCCTACACGGCGCGGGTCTTCAGCGGCGCCGAGGCGGCCGAGATAGGTCTCGTGACCAGGTCCGTGCCGGCCGCTGAGCTTGATGATGCCGTCGACGGGCTGGTCCGCGCCATTCTGGCGAACAGCCCCGGCTCCCTAGCCGCCTACAAGGACCTCTACCGCGAGGCCCTTGAGCTTTCCCTGAGCGACGGGCTGGCGTACGAAGCCGGTGCCGTCTACCAGATCGCCGATACTGCCGACCGCCTCGCCGGCTTCGGTTCCTGACCCGGCGCAACCGCCGGTCGTGGGTCGCCGGCGCTCAGCCCATCGGCAGGTTGATCGACTTCGACTCCACGAACTCGGCCAGCCCGTAGCGGCCCAGCTCGCGTCCGTTGCCTGACTTCTTGTAGCCGCCGAACGGGGCGTCGGTGTTCAGGAAGGCGCCGTTCATGTCGACCTGTCCGGTCCGGAGCCGCTTTGCGACCTCCAGGGCCTTGTCGGTGTCGGTACCCCACACGCCGCCAGCCAGGCCGTACTCGGTGTCGTTGGCAATGGCGACGGCATCGTCCACGTCGGTGTAGCCGATGATCGAGAGCACCGGTCCGAAGATCTCCTCGCGGGCAATGGTCATCGAGTTCGAGACGTTGGCGAACACGGTGGGCTTGACGTAGTAGCCCGCGTCCAGCCCGTCGGGCTTGCCGGTGCCGCCGGCGACGAGCGTGGCGCCCTCGTCGATACCGGTCTGGATGTAGCCCTGGACCCGCTCCCACTGGGCCGCGGACACGAGCGGGCCGAGGCGGCTGCCGTCATCGTCGGCTGGGCCGACGGAGTAGCCGGCGGCGGCCTCCGCTGCGAGTGCCGCCACCTCGTCCATCTTGTCGGCCGGTACCAGCAGGCGGGTGAGCGCCGAGCAGGTCTGGCCCGAGTTGAGGTAGCACGCACCCACCGCTGCGGGGATGGCGGCTGAAAGGTCCGCATCCTCGAGGATGATGTTGGCCGATTTGCCGCCCAACTCCTGGTGGACCCGCGTGACGTTCACGGCTGCCACCTCGGCGACCCTGGTTCCCGCCCTGGTCGAGCCGGTGAACGACACCATGTCGACGTCGGGGTGTGCGGCGATCGCCTCACCGACCACAGGGCCGACGCCTGAGACCAGGTTGAACACGCCGGGCGGGAAGCCCAGGTCGTCGATGATCTCGGCCAGCAGGAAGGCGCTCAGCGGTGCCACCTCGCTGGGCTTCAGTACCACGGTGCAGCCCACGGCCAGCGCAGGCGCGACCTTTGCCATCACCTGGTGCAGCGGGAAGTTCCAAGGTGTTATGCACCCCACCACGCCCACGGGCTCACGGGTCACAAGCGTGCGATTGATCGTCTCCTCGAATGCGAAATCCCGGGCCGTGGCTGGTACGCCGCCGGTCGTCGCTGCCGGCATCCCGGCCTGGATCATGGTGGACATGCCGCGGGGCATCCCCATCTCGTCGGAGATGAGCGTGCCGATCTCCCCCATGCGGGCACCCAACTGGCCGGCCAGACCCTCGATCAGGGCGAGACGGTCCTCCAGCGGCGTGGCCGCCCAACCATCGAAGGCAGCGCGTGCAGCGGCCACCGCTGCGTCCACGTCGACGGCCGTGCCAGCCGGCACCGAGCCGATGACCTCCTCGTTGGACGGGTTGATGACGTCGATGCTTCCATCGCCGTCGGAGGCGACCCACTGGCCGTCAATGTAGATCTGGTCACGCTTCTGCATGGATTTAGCCCTCTCCGTCGCCCCTCGGGGCCGGGTAGTTCACACTGGTTGGGAAGATCATGCGCCACGCCGGGCCGGGTTGCCAACGGGAGCACCGACCCGCCAACCCGACAGGTCCGATTCTCCCGATCGTGGGCTGATCGTTCCGGTGGCCCGCTGGTTGCCGGCTTCAGTCCAGGAGGACTTCTGTGAAGGCGGCGAAGCGGTCGTCGCTGATGCCCAGAGCGTCCCGCCGAAACGCCTCCCACGAACCCCAGTCGTCGTGGACGGCGTCGAATGCGGCCTTCAGGAACAGCCTGTCGCAGTTCAGTAGCGCACGTGATGCCTCCAGACGGGCCTCGGGAACCTCGTCGGGTCCGACGCCCAGACTCTCCGCGATGCGTAGCCGGATTTCAGCCTCCCGGCCGGCGATCCAGTCACGGCGCACGGCGTTGGACAGCATGTAGTCGTCAAGGACCGTCTGCTCGTCGACATCCAGAATTCGGAGCAGCACTCCGGCCACGAACCCGGTCCGGTCCTTGCCGGCCGTGCAGTTGAAGAGCAACGGGTGGCGCCCGGGATCGGTTGCAGCCTCGAACACGGGCCGGTAGCGGTCCAGCCGGTCGGTCACGTTGCCCCTGAAGTAGCCCGCTATGTGGTCGGGTCCGAGTGGTTCGGCATCCGGGTCGAGCACTGAACTGGCCAGCACCGCGAACTCGTTGTCGTCGCTGGACACCGAAAGGTTGACGACCTCGACACCCGCGATCGCTGGGTGTGGTCGGGCGGCGACCTCGTTTGGGCGACGCAGGTCCACGATGGTCCGGATGCCCAGCGAGTCGAGGACGTCACGGTCTGGCCCGGCCAGGTCGCACAGGTGTCCGCTTCGGAACAGGAGGCCCGTACGGACCCGTCGACCCTCGATGGTCGTCAGGCCACCCAGGTCACGGAGGTTGGCGCCCGCCACGAGCACACGCCGGTCGGAGATCGGATCGCCGTGCATGGCCACCGAAGGTAGACGGTGCGGGAACCGGACCCGGGTTCAGGCGGCGATCCCGCCGTACACCAGCATGGTGATGCCGATCGTGGGATCGTCACCGAGGCGCGCCAGGCCGATGGTGGCCATGACCACGGCGAACACCTTTCCGGAGCGGGTGAGGGCGCCGGCGTCTTGACCGGGAGGCGAAAGGCCCGCCTTGCGGGCGGGCCGCCGGTGGTGGTCGGGACCGGCGTCGATCCGGTGACCTTCCGCTTTTCAGGCGGACGCTCTGCCAACTGAGCTACCCGACCGTGCACCACCCGCCCCATTTTTCGGGGCGGGCGACGGTGGCGGTCCTGACGGGATTTGAACCCGCGACCTCCGGCTTGACAGGCCGGCGTGCACTCCAAACTGCACCACAGGACCAGGCTGTTCCGGCCGAGGCCGTACCATCCTTCACACCCCCAACCTTAGGGGAGTGGAACCGTAGCCTAGGGGTGTGTAACAGCGTTTGGGCCCGGCGTCCCTGGCGGATGATGCTCGCCACTTACACGCTCGGGGTCAGGTACGCATCGGTCTCCAACGGAAGATGAGGGCCGTGCTGCTCGATGGCGCCAAGCGGGAGAATGATCCCGACCAGGCCGTTGCACTACGTCGACAAAGGGATCATGGCAACGATCGGTTGACGCTCCGCTGTTGCGGAGTTGCCGTTCGGGATTCGGTTCGGAGGGACGCTCGGTTGGCTCGGTTGGCTCGGCTGGCTCGGCTGGCTCGGCTGGCTCGGGCTACACCTGGTCTTCCTGATCGGCTTGCGCAACCGGGTCGTCGTGGTAGTGAACTGGGCGCGGAACTACCTCAGATGGGACCGCGACAACCGAGTGATTCTCTCTGACCCCGAGTGAGAAGCCGTGGTGTTCGACGCGACGATGGTCGGTAAAGGATCGCTCTCTCATTCGACGGCGAAGCGCCAATGGAAGTAGTGAAAATCTGAATTCAGTGGTGACGCGCTCTGAATTCAGTGGTGACGCGCTCGCTCCTCGCAGGTTCGGTTGCCTCTCAAGGCCCGAACCCACCGAGGCGACGCGTGAGCGTTGAGGATATTTATGAGGAGGCTCGGAGAGGACACTGATTGCCAGGAACGACCGACGGACCTACCCGGAATCACTCACGGGAACCCGAGGAGTCCCGGATCTCATACCCGCATGCGTAGGCGCCTGCTGCCTTGTGCGCGACCCGTTCGATCTCGACCTCGGGTAGCACCTCTCGAAGAAACTCAAGCTCGGTAGTGCAGGCCTGGCCGTACCGGGATGCCACGGCCCAGATGGCGCAGCTATGCAAGGACATCCTGTAGGAGCCGTCGGGGAGCTTCTCAAAGTCAGCCAGATATCCCTCCCCGTCGAGCATTGTGGCCAGGATCGCCACCTTCTCGTCGAGGCTCTTGCCCGCCACCTGCGTCTGAGCTTGTGCGACCCGACGATCTCGGCGACGCTCGAAGACGCGGGAGACGAGCTCTGGGTCTTCCTCCTCGATGTGGCCGAGCAACTCGACCGAAAGGTCGACTGAGGTCTTGGGGAGCACGGCCTCGGCGAGATCGGTGCTGTGGTAGAGATCAGTCGGGCGCCCCGGCCGGCCCCGCTCCTGACGGGAAGCGACGACCCCGGCGGCCCTGAGGGCGGCCAGGTGTTGACGGACACCGCTCGGAGTAATCCCAAGGGCCTCCGCCAGATCTTCGGCCGAGGCCTCCCCCCGCCTCTTGAGGGCGACAACAACCTGTCTCTGAGCGGGCGAAAGGACAACCAAGGGCTCGTGGACAGCATCGATCACGCTCTGAAGCCTACCGTCCGCAGGGCTGAGACGCTGAAGCACAAGTAGTAACTTGCGAAACTTCCCTGCCATGGGATTAGAATTGCAGCCACAGGGAAAAGAGATGATGACTTGACCGGCAATCGCCAGGCACAGCACGATGGGCGAGGTTCTGGAGGCGTACCCGAGCGCCCTGTTCGCCCCCGACACCCTCGGCGGGGCGACCCTGCGGCCGCTGCGTTCGGCGGTGTCTCAGACTGAGGGTTGCGAGGACGCTGTGGCGTCATGACCAAGGCCACGAGCGTGGTCCGCGAGAAGATGAATGCCGACCACGTCGAGCAGGAAGAGACCCCAGCCATGCGAATCGCGACGTCGCACCATGACCACCCTGAGGCGCCGGGTGTGTCGCCCCAGCCCTCCCGCGCCTGCGGACAGTCGTTCGCGTGACGAGTGACGCGTCACTAGTGGCTCCGACGATGGGCCCGTTGGACACGTTGGGCCGGCCTGTCCGCGACCTACGCATCTCGGTTACCGATCGGTGCAACTTCCGTTGCACGTACTGCATGCCCAAGGAGGTCTTCGGCCGCGATTACGAGTTCCTGACCCGTGAAGCACTGCTCAGCTTCGAGGAGATCGAACGGGTGGCCCGCTCCTTCGTGCGCCACGGGGTCCGCAAGCTGCGCCTCACCGGCGGGGAGCCGCTAATGCGCAAGGGAATCGATGACCTCATCGCCAGGCTGGCCCTGATCCCCGACGTCGAGGACCTCGCCCTCACCACCAACGGCGCCTCGCTCGGCCGGAAAGCCCAGGATCTGGCAGCGGCCGGGCTCCACCGGGTGACGGTCAGCCTCGACTCGATGGACGACACCGTGTTCATGGCCATGAACGACGTCGGCTTCGGTGTGCAGACGGTGCTCGACGGGATCACCGCCGCCGCCGAGGCCGGGCTCGCTCCCATCAAGATCAACATGGTGGTGAAACGGGGCGTCAACGACGGCTCCATCCTTGATATGGCGGGGAACTTCAAAGGCTCGGGGCACACCCTGCGGTTCATTGAGTACATGGACGTCGGCACCACCAACGGCTGGCGACTCGACGATGTGGTCCCGGCCCGGGAGATCGTCGAGATGCTGGACCAGGAGTTCGGGATCGAACCGGTGGACTCCTCCTACCGGGGCGAAGTGGCCCAGCGGTGGCGTTACCGTGATGGAACCGGAGAGGTAGGCGTCATCGCCTCGGTCTCCCAACCGTTCTGTGGTGACTGCACCCGGGCTCGCCTCTCGGCCGAGGGCGTCGTCTACACCTGCCTCTTCGCTACTGGTGGGACCGACCTACGCCAGGTCCTGCGGGCGGGTGCGAGCGACGAGATGCTCGACGAGGTGGTGTCCGGGCTGTGGATGAACCGTGCCGACCGGTACTCCGAGACCAGGTCGTCACAGACCGCAGGCCTCCAAAAGGTCGAGATGAGCTACCTCGGTGGCTGACTCGTGAGATTTGCCGGGAAGGAGGAAGTCACGCCCGGTGACCGCTACCTCGATGTCGGCCAAGAACTTCGCTAGGGACATCTCTATCTCGCTGCGCTGGTCCGCTGGAGACCTTCTCGCACCCATCACACAATTGGCGCGGACGCGAAACTAAGCCAGCGTTATGGCGCACACACGTCGCGCTCAGGGCGAAGCCGCGCCGTTCTCATTTTGATTCGGCGCGCTGGCGGGCGCCTTCGAGGTCGGCGCCGGAGCGCACCAATACCCCTCGGAGGCTGCATTCTGCCATCTCGACTGGGGGCGCCACGTCGGTGACGATGATGTCGGCGAGTTGTCGGTACACAACACCGGCTGGCGAATTGGGGAACTCGAGTGCCATCGGTGACCCATTGTCGCCGCCCGCTGTCACGGCCGCGTCGAGAGGGATCGACGCGAGGAGCGGCACGCCGATGCTGTCGGCGAGTTGCTGTCCGCCATCGGTACCGAAAATGGCGGTGACCGTGCCGTCGGGATTGGCCGCCGGGCTCATGTTCTCGATGACACCTGCGACGCGAAGAAAGCCCTTGCGGGCCATGTCGGCGGCGCGGGCCGCCACTTGCTGGGCTGCCTTGGCCGGGGTCGTTACGATCACGACGTCGGTTCTGGGCAGCATGCGGGCGAGGCCCATCTGAATATCGGAAGTTCCAGGCGGCATGTCGATGAGCAGATAGTCGAGGTCGCCCCACTCGACGTCTTCGAGAAAGTGCTGGACGGCACGATTGAGCATCAGGCCGCGCCACATGATCGCCTCGGTTTCATTCGAGCCCGAAATCGACCCCATCGACACCACGCGGAGAATGCCTTCGCCGATGGGTCGGGCGACCGGCTTCATCATCGCCTTGCCTTCACTGCTGCGCTCACCTTGGATGTCACCGTCGATGCCGAGGAGCTGGGGCATTGAGAATCCGCCGACGTCGGCGTCCAGCACGCCAACGGTGTAGCCACGGTCGGCGAGGAGGACTGCGAGGTTCGCGGTGATCGATGACTTGCCGACCCCGCCCTTGCCCGAGGAGATGGCGAGGATTCGACACGTTTGTGGGATGTCGGTTTCGAGTTCGTTGTCGCGTGCTTTCCAGCGGGCGCGCGCCATCACGTTGCTTCGCTCGTCGGCGGTCATCTCGCCGAAGTGGATCTTGACGATGTCGATGCCGGGCAGCGATGCAACCCGGGCCTTCGCATCACGCATGAGCTGTGCCCGGAGCGGGCAACCTGCCGTGGTGAGGGCGATCGTGATGTGCATGACACGGTCGACGCTGCGCTCAAGCCGCTTAACCATGCCGAGATCAACAACGTTGTCGCCGAGCTCAGGATCGATGACACCCCTGAGCGCGTTCATGATGGCGACCTCGTCGACATCATCACCACTCACGTTAGGGGTCGACACCTTCGGAGCTGGCGAGCCGCTGTTCCGGTCCGCCGCCTCAGGTTGAGCTACCTGGTTGGCGGTGCCGTCCGCGGGGTCAGTCGTTGGGTCGGTCACATCATCCCCAGTTCGAGTCGAGCGACATTGGACAAGCGGCTGGCATCCCACGGTGGGTCGAAGACCAGTTTGACGTCGACTGCTTCGACTCCCGGTAGGGCGGCGACGGCGTCGTTGAGGTCTTGGCGCATGATGTCGCCCATGCCGCAGAACGGTGCGGTGACCGACATGTCGATGTCGACCCGCCATCGGCCGTTGGGCAGCTCTTCGGCGTCGACTCGGTACACCAGACCGAGTTCGACGATATCGACCGGTATCTCCGGGTCATAGACCGTGGTGGCGGCCTCCCACACGGCGTCGATGTTGAATGTCGAATCGTTCGGGCCGTCGCGTTTCGTGGGTGCTTGGATGAGGCCGAAGTCGATGGAGTCGGTCGGACTGAGGCGCGCCATCTCGCCGTCGCTGGTGGTGACGGTGGCCGTCCCGCCGAGCGCCTGGAGCAGCGTGACTCGTTCGCCCTCGGCGAGCGTTATCTGATGTCCGGCGGGAACGACCGTGACGACGCAGTCTCGGGGCAGCGTGAATCGCCGCGTCGAGCCGATGCTGACATGTTGTTCACGCAGCGGCGCGTCTGAATGTTCACCCATCGGCGTGTCCAAGTCGGTCGATGATCCATGCCCGCAACGCCTCGACAGCAACGGCTTGGACTGCTTGGTCGGCGAATCCGCGGATGAGGAGTCGGCGCGCTTCGTCTGCGGGGATGCCGCGGGTTCGGAGGTAGTACAGGGCGTCTTCGTCGAGTTGGCCGACGGTTGCTCCGTGTTTGCAGGCCACGTCGTCGGCGAGGATCTCGAGGCGAGGCTGGGTGTCGGCCTCGGCGCGGTTCGACAGCAGCAGGTTGTCGTTCGACTGCACGGCGTCGGTGCCGTCGGCGCCGGGGCGCACATCGATTCCGCCATTGAACACACCGGTGCTCTCATCGTCGAGGATGCCGCGAAATGTCTGTCGGCTGGTGCAGTTCTTGGCAGCGTGAATGACGGTGATCTGCTGATCGAGGGTCTGGTCACCGGTTCCGAAGTAGAGACCGGACAGATCGGTGTGAGCTCCTTCGCCTGCGAGGTGCACGTCGTAGGCGACACGACCGTAAGTCGCTCCGAGGTTGAAGGAGTGGGCACGCAACGCGCTTCCGGCTCCCTGGGTCACTTCGGTGCTGCCGAGGTGGACCTGCGTCGATGGGACGTCCTGGAGCACGATGTGGTCGAGGGTGGCGTTGTCGTCCAACGTGATCGTTGTTCGTGTGTTCGACCCGCCGAACGCCTCTCCGCCCCCGATCTTGGTTTCTACAACCGTCGCCGAGCTACCTTCACCGAGGTGAATCACGACACCGCTGCAGGATGAGTTCTGGGTCTCGTCGGGAATCGTGACGTCGACGATGTGGATCGGAGTAGCGAGCTCGTGACCTTTGGCGACGCGTACGACAGCGCCGTCGCGACCGAACGTCATGTTGAGCGCCTGGAACGCATCAGCAACGTCGCCGGCGCCCCGGTGGAAGTGGCCGGCAAGTTGCTCGGGTTGATCGTTCAGAACGTCGGCGACGGTCGAGAGACGCAAACCGTCAGGAAGGTTGGTGAGGGTTGACCGGATTTCGTCAACGACACCGTTCACGATCACGATACGGGGGCCGTCGAGCGCCGGGATCTGCGACTCGACAGCTGCCGGAACGCTGCGGGCCGACGCGCTCGGTGGCCCGAACGACAAGCGGCCGAGCTCACCGTGTGGTGCGTACCGCCACGCCTCATCACGCTTAGTCGGGCGATCGATGACGTCGATCTGCTCGCCCTGTGTTGCCGGCGACGGTTTCGACTTTTCGACGGTCGTGGCGGCTGTCACAACGCCGCTCCCGACAGCGGTCGCCCGGGCGCGTCATCGAGTTCGTGGTTGAGGTAGTCGCCGTAGCCGTGGTCGTCGAGGTGCAGCGCCAGCGTGTGATCACCGGAGGTGACGATGCGACCATCGACGAGAACGTGCACGAAGTCGGGCTTGATGTAGTCGAGCAGCCGTTGGTAGTGGGTGATCATGATCACGGATCGCTCGGGATCGCGCAGCGCGTTGACGCCCGCTGCGATGATCTGCAGAGCGTCGATGTCAAGGCCCGAGTCGGTCTCATCGAGTACAGCGAGACGCGGCTTGAGGACGGCCATTTGTAGGATCTCGTTGCGCTTTTTCTCGCCGCCACTGAACCCGGAGTTGACGGATCGGTTGAGGAAGTCCTGCTTCATCTCCACGAGATCCATTGCTTCCTGGGCGACTGCCAGGAAGTCTCGGGCACCAATTTCGGTCTCGCCTCGGGCACGGCGCACCGAGTTCAGCGCCGTGCGCAGGAAATACATGTTGTTGACCCCTGGGATCTCGACCGGGTACTGAAAACCGATGAATAAGCCAGCAGCGGCCCGCGCTTCGGGCTCCATGTCGAGCAGGTCAGCCCCGTCGAGGGTGGCGGTGCCCCCGATCTCGTAACCGTCGCGTCCCGCGAGGCTGTGAGCGAGCGTGCTCTTGCCCGACCCGTTCGGACCCATGATGGCGTGGACCTCGCCGGCCCCGACCGTCAGGTCGAGCCCTTTGAGGATCGGGGTTCCGCCGATCGAGGCGGTGAGGTTTTCGACGTGCAGCATCAGCCGACACTTCCTTCCAGGCTCATGCTCAGGAGGCGCTGAGCTTCGACGGCGAATTCCATCGGTAGTTCGTCGAAGACCTCACGGCAGAAGCCGTTGACGATCATCGACATCGCATCTTCCTCGCTCATGCCGCGTTGGCGGCAGTAGTACAACTGCTCTTCGCCCACGGTCGACGTCGACGCTTCGTGTTCGACACGTGCGGTGGGGTTCTTCACTTCGATGTAGGGGATGGTGTGGGCGCCGCAGTCCGAGCCCAGCAGCAGGGAGTCGCACTGGGTGTAGTTGCGGGCGTTCTCCCCGGATCGCAGCACCTTGACGAGGCCGCGGTAGGTGTTCTGGCCGTGGCCTGTCGAGATGCCCTTCGAGATGATGCTGCTGGTGGTGTCGGCCCCGATGTGGATCATCTTGGAGCCGGTATCGGCCTGCTGGTGCTTGCTCGACAGAGCCACCGAGTAGAACTCTCCGACCGATCGATCACCCTGGAGGATGACGCTGGGGTACTTCCAGGTGATCGCCGAGCCGGTTTCGACCTGGGTCCAGGAGATCTTGGCGTCGGTATGGGCTCGGCCCCGCTTGGTCACGAAGTTGTAGATGCCACCGACGCCGTTCTTGTCGCCCGGATACCAGTTCTGCACCGTTGAGTACTTGATCTCGGCCCGGTCCTTGGCCACCAGCTCGACCACAGCAGCATGCAACTGGTTCTCGTCGCGTTGAGGTGCCGTGCAGCCTTCGAGGTAGGAGACGTGGGAATCGTCGTCGGCGATGATGAGCGTGCGCTCGAACTGGCCGGTGTTCATGGAGTTGATGCGGAAGTACGTCGACAGCTCCATTGGGCAGCGAACACCAGTCGGGATGTAGCAGAACGACCCGTCAGAGAAAACGGCCGAGTTGAGCGCGGCGAAGAAGTTGTCGCGCACCGGCACCACCGAGCCCAGGTGCTCGCGCACCAGCTCTGGATGGTCCTGCACGGCTTCGGAGAACGAACAGAAGATGACACCAGCCTCGGCCAGCGTCTCCTTGAACGTCGTCACCACCGATACCGAGTCGACAATGGCGTCGACGGCGACATTGCTGAGCATCTTCTGCTCGTGCAGCGGAATACCGAGCTTGTCGAACATGTCGCGAATCTCGGGATCTACGTCGTCCATGCTGTCGAGCACGGGCTTGCTCTTCGGCGCGGCCCAGTAGCTCAACGCCTGGTAATCGATCGGCTTGATCTCGAGCTTGGCCCAGTCGGGCTCATCCATCGATTGCCAGGCCTCGAATGCCCTAAGGCGCCAGTCGAGAAGCCAGTCGGGCTCGTCCTTCTTCGCCGAGATCAGCCGTACCGTGTCCTCGGTGAGGCCCGGGGGCGCGATGTCAGTGTCGAGATCGGTGCTGAATCCGTACTCGTAGCTCGCCTCGGCTAGTTCTTCGATCTCTCGAAGTGTGTCGCTCATCGATTGTCCTTCCTATAAGCGGTCGTGTCCGCCGGATCGGATGATCAAACGTGTTGCCCTCAGCTGAATGACTGTCCGCACCCGCAACTGCTCTGGGCGTTCGGGTTGTCGATACTGAAGCCAGTATCTTGTAGACCGTCGCTGTAGTTCAAAGTGGCGCCGGCGAGATGGACGGCGCTGGCCGAGTCCACCCTGACGGTGACAGGCCCGGAAACAGTGACGTGGTCGTCGGGGTTGGATTCGGTGTCGAAGAACATCTCGTAAGAAAACCCGGAGCAGCCGCCCGCACGGACCGCAACCCGAAGGCTCAGGTTCTCTTCTTGTTCGTCAGCCAGGAGCTGCGCGATCTTCGTCTCTGCTTCGCTACCGAGAGCGATCAGCTGTTGTGTCGGATGTTCGGTTGTTGTCATCGCAAGGGTCTCCTTCGTCGTGCATGTGCTGGCTGGTCTACAGAGGGCATCGGTTCACTGATCACCGCTGAGCGTTAGCAACTATTCGTCAACATCGATGAAGATGCACTCACCAGGGCATTCCTCTGCCGACTCGATGACGGCCTCTAAATGCTCCTCGGGGACTCCAGCTAAACCTGTAGCCATCTTGTAGACGGGCTCGCCCTTGGCTGCTCCGTCTGGTCCGTACATGGTTGGCCACCCAACTTCCTTAACGTAGGCCAACCCGTCGTCGTGCATCTCGAAGATGTCAGGGGCGATCTCTGCGCAGAGGCCGTCACCAGTACACAGATCCTGATCGACCCAGACTTTCATATCGATCTTATCCCGGCTGCGGTTGTCGATTGGTGTCTCAGCACCACCCAATCTATCAGGGTTTCCGCAGTTGCATGTTGCGAAACTATTCAAACTCGGCGTTGCGGACACCGATACTGGGACTTGTCAATGCGGCGAGGTATCTGAGAAGGATCCGGTAGAGGCGGCGGGCCAAATATCGCTTCAATCGCCGCCCTCTACCCGGCCGGGCTGACCTAGGAGGACGGAACCATCGGAACCGTCGAAAATCCCTGGTGGATGGCTACTTCTGCCGCTATCGCTGCTGAGAAGATGGGTTTGGTACCCCCAACGGGATTCGAACCCGTGTTACCTGCGTGAAAGGCAGGCGTCCTAGGCCGCTGGACGATGGGGGCCGGACCTCGTTGAGAGAGCGGGGTCACAATATCAGCCCCCCTAGGTGACGCGTCACGGGATGCCGGCGAACGGTCAAATGCCGAATCGAGGTCAGGCGTCGTCGAGGTCGGCAGCGGCGGCCACCACGGCCTCTTCGAGGAGGAATCCCAGCCAGGAGAGCAGGGCCCGGGTGGGGGCGTCTTCGGCCTCCGGGTCGAACTCGTCCTCTTCGGAGATGTCCAGCCGGGTGCCGAGAAGGAGCCGTAGACCGTTCAGGATCTGCATCCACGCAGCCAACTGGTCGGAGTCCAGCGATACGGCGCTGGCGGTCGCCACGACCGTGTCGGCAGCGGCGACCCGGGTACGGACCAGATCCTCGTGGACCAGCCCCGAGTAGTCGGCATCGCGTTTCGGGTCGTCCGGGTACGCCGTCGGGTAGAGCCGTCTCAGGTCGGGATCGGCATCGTCGGCCACGAGTGTCCGGAACTGTCCGGCCAGGTTCGCCAGCATCGACCGCTCGTCATCGCCCAACCGGATGGCGGTGCGATCACCGTCGCGTTCAAAGGCGTGCGGGCGTCGTCGTTTCAGGATCATCCGCCGGGGCCTCAGTCGTCGCGCTGCATGGTCGCCCAGAGCCCGTGCTCGTGTAGCCGGAACACGTCCATCTCGGCGTTCTCCCTGGCCCCGTTGGAGACCACGGCACGGCCCTTCTCGTGGACGTCCATCATCAGCTTCTCCGCCTTCGTCTTCGAGAAGCCGAACAGCTTCTGGAAGACGTGCGAGACGTAGGACATCAGGTTGATGGGGTCGTTCCAGACGAGGACGATCCAAGGCCGGTCGACATCCACGTCCTCGTCGTGGTCCAGGTCCGGTTCGTCGACCTCGAGTGGTGACGGGGCCGGGCTCACCGGACCACCACCCGTGCGCTGGTGGCGGCTACGTCTACCGGCCGGGTACCCGCAGCGGAGAGGCGCATCTTCACCACGGCCATCCAGAGACCGGTGGCGCCGGCCACGTGGAAGCCGACAAGCAGCACGGGGACCCCGGTGAAGTACTGGGTCCAGCCGAGGGCCGCCTGGGCGGAAACGACGGCCACGAGGAGGCGCGCCACGGGCCGCAGGAACGGATCGTGGCGATGGATGGTCACCACGAGGGCCGTGACGAGTACCAGGAGCAGCACCACGGTCGAACCGTGGACGCGTGCGGCCTCGGAGACCACCAGGGGGAGCCGCTCGATGGGGTCCTCGCGACTCCCGGCGTGCGGACCTGATCCGGTCACCAGCGTGCCGGTCGTCAGGACGATCATCGCCAGCCCTACCAGGGCCACCGTGAGCCGACGTACGAGGGCTGTTGCGGGCCCATCACCCCTGGCGTGGTCACCGGCCCGATGGTGGAGGATGACGGCGTTGGCGACCAGCACCATCGACAGGGCGAAGTGGCCCAGCACCAGCCACGGGTTCAGGTGGCTTAGTACCACGATCCCGCCTAGCAGCACCTGCGCCACGACCCCGGCCACCAGACCCCATGACCAGGCTTCCAGATCGCGTCGGCGGGGCCTACGGGCCATGGACCCGAGCACCGCTCCGATGACCGCCAACGAGACCAGACCGGTCAGGAGGCGGTTGCCGAACTCGACCCACCCATGGAAGTCGGCCTCAGGCACGAAGCGGTCCTCCTCGCAGGTGGGCCAGTCGGAGCAGCCCAGCCCCGAACCCGTGAGACGCACCGCCGCACCGGTCACGACGATCATCGCCAGCAGGGCCAGGGCGATTCCACAGATCCTGCGGTATGCATCGGGCGTGAGCCGGAATGACCGTGTGGACACGGTGCCGAGGCTATGAGCGTCGCTGCCGTGTAGGGCCGTCGAAGCCAATCCACCCGATCACCGGCCGGTCCGGATACCTCCGTAGGATCCGCGTCCATGGAGATCAGGGACAAGGTCGTTGTGGTCACGGGTGCGGCTAGCGGCATCGGCGAAGCGCTGGTCGAGCGGTTCGCCGCCGACGGGGCGCGAGCCGTTGTAGTCGCAGATCGCGACGCCGACGGCGTTGCGAGGGTGGCCGAACGCATGGGTGGAACTCCGGCCGTGACCGATGTGACCGATGAGGCAGCGGTGAAGGATCTGATCGACTCCACGGTGTCGGCACACGGAGCGATCGACCTGGTCGTGTCCAACGCCGGCTACGTCACGGTCGGCGGCCTCGAGGCCCCGGACGATGAGATGAGGCGCATGTT
>Ga0209089_10000598_pt1 | contig 32934 bp, 26 predicted proteins | sample ArcticOcean_MG_C_FD_187431 | JGI IMG/M metagenome (GOLD analysis project Ga0209089, IMG submission 187431) | Marine microbial communities from western Arctic Ocean - ArcticOcean_MG_CB2_150 (SPAdes) (version 2) | ecosystem: Environmental > Aquatic > Marine > Oceanic | place: Arctic Ocean: Canada...
CTGCAACAACGGTCCTTGATCCATACGTTACGCCATACGGAGAACACCGCACTTGGAGCCCGAAATTCATAGATCTAGGGGATATAGATGGTGATAATGATCTAGACCTGTTAATCAGTGCGAAACATGAAATTCTGCTCCTAATCAATCGTGGTAACGGACAGTTCCTAGATTATGAATTGGTATTAGAGCAGAGTGATGTCAGATTTATACAGACCCGTTGGGCCGGGTATGGAGTTAGCGAATGGATTAACGGCAACGGACTCGACAAAGCCTCTCTTGTCGATCTGGACTCTGACGGTGATCTAGATATTCATAGGAATGGATGTGCATGGCTGAACGACGGATTTGGTGAATATCCGGAAACACCTGTGACGATAATAGAGATGCTAAACAATGGCCCGTGTCCAGACCGTTCGTTTGGAGCGCTTGAGCATATTTTTGCTGACTTCGACGAAGACGGTGATATTGATGTGATGGTGGCGAGAACCGTCGTATCGGGAGTTGGCCAGTATCAAAGATACGGAATGATCGAGGTATGGTTCAACGACCTTTATGAACCAGACCCACTGCTTCCAAATTTCGATTTCACTGCTGATAAATACGATAAGTCGGGCGAGAAAAACGGTGGATCCGGTTTTGATAGAGAAACTTCAGTAAAACCTGTATTAGACCCCATAGGGGATGAATCTGAAAACAAACTTCAGCCTGGAACCATAACCGAAGGTGAAATCAATCCTCATGATGATGAAAATAACAATCAGCTTAAGTCTGGCACTATAACCGAGTATGACCGAGATGCCTCTACTGATCTGACTTGGGACATCAAGAGAATAGAATCAGAAGGTGACGTAGGAAAGATGATAACCATGGATTATCAGAATTCCGGGTTCCTTCACATGATGTATCAGGAAGGTCAATCTAAAGAGGTCTACTACAAAAAATACAATACCGTTTCAGGAAGTCACTCAGCAGCCGAAGATATCTACCTTCCGGACGAAGGGGATGAGGTTCCAGGTGATATCAAAGCAGAATGCGGGTTATTTGATCTCGATAACGGCAGGCCAGTTTGTGGATCTTTTTACCTGGGGGCAGATCTTTTCCGTTTCGGGTATATCGGAGAACAAGCTACACAGGGGGATTTTTCGGCGGCTCCACCGTGGTCTGTTGAGCGTATAGAAGAAACCAGTGGTAACAGCGGCGAATTTTCCACTGTTCTTATCGATTCGGTTGGTTTGGCTCACATTATTTATTACAACACTTCCGATAACAATCTGATGTATACCGTACTTTCAGACGACGCTCAATCAAACGATTGGACGAATTGGGAAGTTCCGGTGGTTATTGATAGTGAAGCCCAAGTCAATGTAGGTCAGTGGGCTAAAGCCGTTATCAACGACAACGATGACATACACGTTATATATCGCTCCGGCACTGGTGCAATAACCCATCTGTTCAGTCCATCTTCGGATAACTCAACCAGAACATGGTCCAAAGCGACACTTGTAGATAGTCTCTTTACAAAAAGCGATTTATCGCTGGCATTAGACTCAGATGGAAACCCTCATGCCGTGTACTACGGAGCTGGTGATCACCAGGATCCTAATCTTTCACGCAATCTAATCTATGCATCAGCGGAGGTTCATTGTTGCTATAAACCATCGCGGTGGGTTTGGAGCGTAGAACCTATAGACGTTAGCGGACGCGTCGGACGCGGTGCGAGTTTAGCTATAGGATCCGACGACACCTTACATGTTTCGTACCACGATGAAACAAATGGATCCCTAAAGTACGCTTCAAGGACATTTAATTCACAATTTAATGCTTGGTCAAGTTGGGACACCTCAACAATAGATAAGCCGTCGAATGGAAATATTGTTGGAAAATATACCGACATAATCGTTACGGATTCTGAGGCCGTATATATTGCCTACTACGACGAATCAACCGGAGATTTGAAGCTAGCATCGGGTGAATAATTTGACCTGCCTCCCCCCTCTAGTTCGACACTCCGACTCAACCAGTCAAGACCGACTTTTTCTCAGCCAGTGCGGGCAGGCACTAATTCACCTCAGCACTCTGACCCCCACCATCTATATAAACAATGGTGCTTGCGTCTATCGGCGGTGGGTGTTGCCATCAGGTACGACAGCCGACCGAAACAGCGAATTAAATCGTGCTATTGGTGCAAAACAAAGAAAAGCCCCCGCATTTCTGCGAGGGCTTCTCTAGTTCATTTACAGTTTGGTAGAGGGTTCGAGTCCCTCAAGCTCCACCAAACTGAAATTGAACTGAACATCGGGAGGGGATAAGCCCCTCCCGATGTTCTTTAAAACCCTTTAAAACCCCATGAAATCTGATGAGGGTGTGGTACCTAATGTGGTACCTAGCGGATACTGCTGCTGTATCCGGGGACGAAACTGACCTGCCCCCCAATGAGCATGTACGCACACGAGTTGGTTGGATCAGGGTGGCTATGGCGAAGTTCGCGTAGCAACACGCGTTGGCTGCTAAAGTGACGGCATGTCGAAACTACGGGAACTGGCACTCATATCACTGCTGCTACTAATGCTTGCGGTCGCTTGTGGTTCAGACGGAGCAGACGATAAAGATGGAGAGAATGGTGGCTCAGGAGCTCAAGGTATAAACGATGTCGAAGTGACTTCTACAAAGAGTCAACGACTTACTGACATAAGTTCATCTTCTCGATCTGAGCCGTTAAGCCTATTGCCAACACCTTTCCAGAACCAAACGGATTACTGGGCACTTCAACCATTCGTCGTTCAAGGAAATCAGTTGGAAATGCAATTCCATAATGGTTTTGATTACTTCACCGATCGGAACAAGGTTGCAGTTCAAGCTGTGTCAACTGGACGCGTGATGTTTGTAGAAATCTTTGAAAGAGCTCGTGACGGTGCCTCTCAAATCAACCTTGCCTGGCAATCGCCTAGTGGCGAAGTCGTGTTGTATACCCTTGAGCCGTCAGCGGGCCCAGCGGACGACACAAAAATAGCGGAACAAAAAATTCTTGCCCAGAAGATGATGGAATCGATGACAATCCAAGCTGGTGACGATGTGCGTCAAGGTGAATTTATCGGCTACCTCCACGGCCAAGATGAATGGGCGCACGTGCATATGACAGTGAAAGCGAGTAATAATGGGCCCGAAGAATGGCTCTGTCCTGCTGATTTCATTACAAAAGCGAAAGACTCAGATTTGTTGAGTAAATCTCTCATCTGGGCCGAGCATTTATACAAAGATTCCAAGCAGCCAAAGCTTTGTAATTATTGATGCTATTTATGCACGTCAAGGACGCATACGTACGCGAGGCACAGCAACAACTCAACACCGTCAGTATTGAACGGTTCTGTCAGAACTCAGCGCTTAGCACAATTTTCAGTCTACCTAAATACCGGATTCGTCTCAGTATTTAAGCCGACAGCTCGGTCATTAGAGTCGACCACCTATCTGTGAATATCTCTCTTCGGCCGGATGCAGATACTTGTTGGCCGTCCACTGCCTGCTCGCTCGCTCTGCGGACGTGCGCAAGAAAAGGGTATCCTCTGGGCGCACCGAGAAGGTAGTTGCTCGGCGATCAGGTCCCCGATTCGATCAGGACGCCCGGAGCTAGACGAAACGGGTACCTTGGCACAGGTGTGGATTGAAGCGTGTCGATCACGGTAAAAACGAACGAATAATCAACGACAGCCTCTTCGGGGGCAATAAAGCCCTGGAGTTCATACAAATATGAGACCAAACATTCTGAGACAAAAGCTGGAAGCCGGGGAGCCGACGCTTAGCACACACATCCACAGTGTATGGCCAGCCGAAATCGAAGCCATCGGCCACACGGGGTTTTACGATTACGTGGAGTTCGTTGCCGAATACGGACCCTCGGACCTCCACGACCTCGACAACATGTGCCGCGCCGCCGAACTGTTCAACATGGGCAGCATGATCAAGATCGATCAGAGTCTCATGCCGTTCCTAGCGCAAAGAGGAATCGGCGCCGGTTACGGCAGCATCCTGTTCACCGATACCCGGAGCATCGACGAAGTACGTGACTGCATTAGGGCGGCCATGCCCGACCACCCCGACCACGGTGGTCTGTACGGCGTGGCCACCCGGCGAAACTCCTACATGGAATACGGCGGCACACCCGAGTACGTCGAATCAATCGCCGACACCGTGCTCGCCTTCATGATCGAAAAGAAGGGCGCGGTCGACAACCTGGAAGAGATACTCGAAGAACCGAAGGTCGAGATGGTGCAGTGGGGCGGCTCGGACTTCTCGATGAACATCGGCCACCCGGACGACATGAACCACCCGGATGTCATTGCTGCGAAAAAGAAAACGTTCGAAACCGCGATCAAGATGGGTGTGCCACCGAGGGCCGAGATCGAGAGCAGCGACGAGATGAAAGAGTTCCTAGACATGGGGGTGCGCCATTTCTCGATCGGAACGGACATTACGATCCTGTACGACTTCTGGAATCGTGAAGGCGAGCAGATTCTCAGGGCGCTCGAAGGGGAGTAACTGATCCGGCAGGAGGAAATCTCGATGTTGATGCCCATAACGCAGGTGAATTGAGCATCGGCAACAGCATAATCATCCCAGAACAGCCAGTGACCTGACCCCCTCAAACGTGTCCATCTGAAAGATCAGATACTGGATGTATTGAAGGGGGAATACATGCCAAGAAGAGGACATTCGCCAGAGCAGATCTTGAACAAGTTGAGGCAGGTAGAAGTCTCGGTGGCCAACGGCGAGACGGACGGCTGCCAGCGTTTATCGTTCGGTCCGTTTGTGGAGGTGCGCTGGGTTCTGTCAGAACTCAGCGCACAAGGTCAAATCCGAGCCAAATTCGGCCGTGAATATCGATGCCTTCGTTCTCAAGACACTAACGTCAGATGCCAATTTCAAGGCTAAAAACAGGGCCGAGCGCTGAGTCCTGACAGATCCCTTTGATAGTTCCTCGGATTCAAAAATACGAGGTCCGACAATTTCGGAATGACAATATACGCGTGCGGCCGCGTGCGGCGACCAGCGTCCAGTCGGGGTACTATTCGCCTCCATAGGGGTTATTCACAGCCACACCCGAGCGGAGGTTGAGCCGAAATGATTGTTGACGTACACACCCATCTTCCAACTCACCCGGACACAGTGCCAGAAGACGAAATGGTCGTTGAGACAACCTGGCGATCGGGCGAGTCGGTTCAGCACACTCACTCGGTTGACGACTATGTCCGCGACATGGCACCGGTCGACAAGTCGTTTGTTTTTGGGATTGCCCCGCGCCCCTGGCGTCCAGATAAGCAGGTGCTTGCCGCCTCACGCTGGCCCGCCGAACTGAACCACAACGACGTGGCCGCCGAGACCGCCAGGCGCGATCCGGACAAGATCATTCCGTTCATGTCACTACACCCGCTCGATCCGAACTGGGAGGATGAGTACGACCGCTGCGTGGGCGACCTGGGCTGCAAGGGGATCAAGCTGGGGCCGAACTACCAGGACTTCGACCCGCTGAGCCCTGAGGCGTTCCGGCTGTTTGCACGTCTTGAAGCCGACAACATTCCGATCATGTTTCACCAGGGCACGTCGCCATTTATCTACGCACCACTTGCCTATGCACATCCGCTCACGACCGACAAAGTGGCGATGGCATTCCCTAATTTGACGATGGTGCTGGCACACCTGGCCCATCCGTGGCATAGCGACTGTCTTACGGTGGTTCGCAAGCACCCAAACGTTTGGACTGACGTTTCTGCACAGTTTTACCGGCCGTATTCGTTCTGGCAGGGGATGCAGTTTTTTCACGAATGGGGCGTGACGGAGAAAATTCTTTTCGGATCGGACTGGCCAGTGACGACGCCGCAGGACAACATCGATCATTTACGCGGCCTGTCCAAATATGCGAAGGATCACTATCTGCCCTCCGTTCCAGAGAATGAGATCGAAGGAATTATCAACAGGGATGCAGTGGAAATCCTCGGTATCGACTGAGCGAGAAGGGCGGGCGTGGTGTGAGGCTCCGGGCATAGAACTTACAAGCAGGGGGTCGAGGGTTCGAGTCCCCCATCGCCCACCAAACTTCTTCAATAGTTCGAACTCATCAGCCAGTAAATTGTTTATATTGGCTGATTCAACCTGACCTTGAATTCAGGTTCCTAACGGCAAATATGGGAGACATCAGTGACAATTACGGCTGATTCAAAAACGCTAACCAACTCGCTGATCGAAAATATCGGCAAGGTTATTGTTGGCAAGAGCGAAACCGTCGAACTGGCTCTCGTAGCCCTCATAAGCAACGGTCACGTCTTGATAGAAGACGTTCCGGGTGTTGGCAAGACGATGCTCGTCAGATCGATCGCCACATCGACCGGCTGTGATTACCGACGCATGCAGTTCACTCCAGATTTGCTTCCGAGTGACGTTACAGGTGCTTCGGTTTTCAACCAGAAAACAGGCAATTTCGAGTTTAGACCGGGTCCGATTATGGCCCAGATTGTTCTTGCTGACGAGATTAACCGGGCGACGCCGAAAACGCAGTCGGCTCTGTTGGAAGCAATGGGCGAACAGCAGGTAACGGTTGAGGGAACAACTCGACTATTGCCGAACCCGTTCATGGTGCTCGCAACGCAGAACCCGATTGAGTACGAAGGCACGTTCCCTTTGCCAGAAGCTCAGCTCGACAGATTTTTCATGCGTATTTCTCTCGGGTACCCAACCGCCGAGCAGGAAGTTGCGATTATGGATGGCCGTGAGCATCTCGAACCAATAGATGAACTAAAGCCAGTCTGCACTCCCGACGACATCACAAGATTGCAGGTTGAAGCCGACGGTATATATATCGACGGGCTTGTGAAGCAGTACATCGTCGAATTATCGAACGCTACTCGCCAGCATCCTGAAGCGGCACTTGGTGTATCTCCTCGTGCTTCGATCAACCTTATGAAGGGCGGCAAGGCGTATGCCCTGCTGCATGAACGGGACTATGTGGTGCCCGACGATATCAAAGGGATTGCGATTGCGACGTTGGCTCACCGGGTGTTGCTCACGCCGTCGGCCAGAATGCGTGAAGTGACTCAAGAAACCGTGATAGCCGATGTGCTTAGCCAGGTTGCCGTACCCGGCGCCAGCGTTCGAAAAAATTAGTTCGTAAACCCATCAACTCTCAGGGTGTTTATCCGCCCTGAGGCTTCTGTCGGAACACATGCTCCGTTCTTCAAGGTCAACTAATAATCAGAACGAAATCACTTCTGGTGCAGCCGGAACTGGAGGCGGGCGTACTCGCGTAGTTCGACGACTGAAACGACATCCCATTCTTTACGGAATATTGGTTGTCATGGTTCTGGAATTCCTGACCGGAATGGCGACCGGGTTCGATCTTTCAGTTCGGCTTTATTACGCGCTTGGCATCCTGTTGATCGCAGGCTGGATTTGGGCGAAGACGAGTTCGGAACAGATGACTGCTGAGGTCCAGCGGCCGAAGGGTCCTTACACCGTTGGTGATTCGATTTCGGAAACTGTAATTATTCGAAATCGCGGTGGTACGCCAAAGGCGTGGGTTGAAGTTGAAGATCGCACCAATTTACCCGGTGTCCAGTTCAAACGAGTTGCCAGCCTTGGATTGATGATTGCTTTCGACCGGTTCGAAATGTCGGGGAAGGTGACCCGAAGAGGCGAGTACACGGTGGGGCCGTTAGTCGCCCGAACGTCTGATCCGTTCAGCATGTTTCCACAGGAGGTTGAGTTCGGTGGGCAGGAAACGGTTCTGGTCTATCCAAAGATTATCGATATTCCCGATTTCGCTTCACCTTCAGTTCACCTTGTAGGCGATAACTCGCGCAGGCAGCGGGCTCGTGTGCTGAGTACCGATGTCGCTTCTGTGCGCGAGTACGAGCCGGGTGATGCACTTGGCAGGATTCACTGGCTGACGACAGCTCGAACCGGCATGTTGATGGTGAAGCAGTTTGACCAGGGTTCTTCGAGCGATATGTGGGTGCTGTTCGACCAACATATGGATTCCGTAGTGGCGATCGGAGAAGATTCAACCGATGAGATTGGTGCGACGGTCGCCGCGTCGGTTATCGATCGATACAACCGCGGTTTTCTGCCTGTTGGCTATGCCTCCCACGGCAGCAAGTCGCTTGTAGCGGCTCCCGATCGATCGGCACATCAGCGCGAACAGATCATGCGTCATATCGCAGCTAGCAAACCAGTTGGCGAAATTTCGATGCTGGAAACGTTGTCTGACTTGGAGCGTGAACTCGGGCAAAACACTTCGCTTGTGGTTATTACCGCAGCCAGAGATGGCGCTTGGGTGGAAGCGCTGGGCGGACTTTCAAAGCGAGGCGTTCGAGTTAGCACTGTACTGATTGATCGCTCGTCGTACGGTGGCGATTCGAACAGCGAGGCGCTTGACCACCTGACCGCCATTGGTGTTTCGACGTATCCGATATCCCGTGGCGATTCGATTTCCAATGCGCTTTTGAATCCTGTTGGGGGCGCTCAGGAAGGTCTTACACGAGCATCGACGCTTGCTCACGCAGAACCGCAGCCGGAAACCGACGAATCATCTGATTCGAGCGCTGATCCTGTCGATGCCGATGCGATGTCAATTTTTGCGCCACCCCCAAAGGCTGATAAGCAGGGTGGTGACAAATGAAGATAAGCACCGCCACAGATTTTCTGGATACCGTGCCTGGTCCGCAGTTGATCGTCGAATCGTCAGAGCAGGGAAGGCTTGAGTCGTTCGTCTATGGAATTACTCGATTCGCACCGGTGCACGATTGGGTAACTTTTACGATATTCATCTGGATGATGGTCAACGTTGGTTGGTCGGTGCAGCTCGCGGGCTGGGGTGATCTTCCTTCGGTGATACCAACATTGCTGATGGGTACGGTTGCGGCTTTTGTAGTTTCGAAGTTGGATTTCAACTGGCTACTGACAATGTTGTACGCAGCTGGCTTGGGATTCTTCGTTGTGATCTGGCAGGGCACTCGGCATGCGGTTGGGGACGATCCGGTTAACCGCGCTGTCGATGGCTTTGCACGGTTCGCAGAATGGATTGAGACCGCACAAACGGGTGGAATTAGCACCGATACGGTGCCGTTCGCTCTGATGTTCATCGCTGCGTCGTGGATCGTTGGCTTCGGTGTTTCGGCACTAACGTTCAGGTTCCGATCTCCGTGGTTGCCAACCGTTTTGCTTTCATTAGTGATTCTGACGAATTTGAGTTACCGGCACGGCGAGCACGAGCACACGTTCTTCCTGTTCTTGGTTGGCGGCATTGCGCTGTTTGCTCACCTCACTACTGTTCGTAGAATCGAACGGTGGAAGGCGCAGGGGATCGAATATTCACGGCATTTGGCATGGGTGACGGTTCAGGATGGAATGCTGATTGCGTTGCCTATCGTTTTGATAAGTGCACTGTTGCCAGTGTGGGAGCCGCGTTCCGAACAGGTTCATGACGCATGGGACGTTTTTAGAGCACCGTTCTACGCACTTCAGGATCCGGCGAACAGACTGCTGGCGGGTATCGATGGTCCGGGTGGTGGTGAGTTATTTTCAGCGCCGTCATCAACGATGGCATTTGGGGGCTCGCTTGAACTGAGCGATGAGCCACTGATGTGGGTCAGGTCGAAATATGTGACTCCCTACGCCGGGCGGGTGTATCAGCGTTATTCATCTGAAGGTTGGCTGACCGATCCGAGTGCGAAGGTTGAAGCCCCACCGAGGTCGGCACTGACGCCAGCCCCAACCGAGCTGGAGCGGGAACGAGTTGCTCTGGTTTACGTTCCGTTGGTCGATACCAAAACTGTAGTTCCTTCTGGCGGAATTTTCTCGGTTGATCGCGAAACGGTTGTGCAGGTGCTGAACCCGATTCAATGGAACGTGCCGTTATCGGGATCGGTTGGTCGAATCAGTGAGCTTCCGCCTGATATTCGTGACATGACTTTCGCAATTCGATTCGCGCTGAACGACTTGCTTCCGGTAGAAGAGTTTGGACGAACTCGGTTAAATTCACAGCGCCTTGCACCGGTTGATCTGCTTGAAGAGGTGATTCAGGCGTTGAGCACTGCCGACATCACGGGTGAAGAACAGGTCGTGTCGTGGTCCGTCGTCGATGAATCGGGCGTTGAAGAGAAGTTCGAAACGATTCTGCTGCCGTTCGATAGCGAATCGCCCGTCATTGACTGGGAGTTGCTTTCGATCGAAACAAGGCTCCAATCGGGAACGCAACTAGTGGCTGCACTCGAGATCGAACGAGACGCACCAATCGAACAAGTCGGCGTACAGCTTGCCAAAGAAATTTCAAAGGATGATACGTATTCGATTCAAACGTTTGTTTCGTTGGCGACGGATGAACAGCTGAACGAGGCTGGTTCGGACTATCCGCTCTGGGTCACGGATCGATATCTGCAGCTGCCCACATCTCTTCCTGAAGAAGTGAAGCTGTTGGCTTCAGACATTGTCAGGGAGGCCGGCGCAGATACGCCGTTTGAGAAGGCTGAAGCAGTCAAAGCATTTTTGAAGAATCAGGAATATTCGCTGGAAATTCAGGGTCCTGCGCACGGCACAGACGGAGTCTACTATTTCCTTTTCCAGACACAGGGCGAGCCGTGTGCAAGCACCGATCAGAACTGTGACGTTGAGAAAATAAAGGGCTACAGCCAGTACTTTGGATCGTCGGCTGCGGTGCTTCTAAGGGCTGTTGGTGTGCCTGCACGTTTCGTTGCTGGCTGGGCTTCAGGTGAATACATTTCAGATGCGGGCCTGTTTTTGATTCGGGACAAGGATCGGCACGGATGGACTCAGGTTTTCTTCCCGGAATATGGGTGGATCGAATACGAGGTAACTCCCGGCAAGATCGGCGTTCCCCGGGGTCAACTGGCTCCTTCGCTGAGGGTTGGCGATCCGTTTGCCGCCGGTGCGATTGGGGCGGCTGAGGACGACCCTGACTTCTTGCAAGACCTGCTTGATCTTCAACGTTTGGCGAACGAGGCTCGGGTTGAGTTTGCAGCTCAGAGAGCGCGTGAAGCGGAGGCGGCGGCGTCTGAGGAATTCGTGTTCCCATGGCGGCCGTTTGCGTGGGCTGGTGGAGTTATCGGTTTGATGGCACTTTTGGTGTTCGCCTGGTGGTTGAGTTTGCGAGGGATGGATGCGCCGACAAGGGCTTACGCTCGTATGAATCGCATGGCGGCGCTGATGGGCATGAAACGCCGAGCGGATCAGACTGCGGTGGAGTTCGCAAATGTTTTGGGTGAGCGAACGGTGTCTGCAAGAGAGCATGCATCGTTTATCGCAATAGAATTCCAGCGACAGGTTTACGCAGGTGCTTCTGGGGTGCGAGATGATGACGATGAAACGTCGAAGCAGCTCGATAAGGCCTGGCGCAAAGTTGCCAGGGCGCTGTTGGCACACCGTATTCGGCAGTTAGGTGGTATCGGACCGGAACTTGGCGAAGGTCGGGGTACTGAGATTGGCTAAAAAGAAGCAGAAAATTCCGCTTACGTACGACGTGTTTGACACCGATATGGGGTGGGTTGCGCTTGTGGGTAGCGATCAGGGAATTGTACGGGCGAGTCATCCTGAGTCGACGCCTGAAACCGCACTGGATCACGCACAGCCAGAAGTGAATAGAGCTGTTCATTCTCCTGAAGATTATGATGATGCTCGAAGGCTGGTTACGGCTTACTGCGCTGGCGAGCCGGTGGATCTTTCCGATATTCCGATCGACACACGTACGGCGACGCCTTTCTTCCGTAGTGCGTGGGATGCGTGCCGAACTATTCCGGCCGGCGAAACACGTAGCTATGGCTGGCTTGCCGAACAGGCTGGCAACGTGAGGGCTGCACGTGGTGCGGGGCAGGCGATGGCTCGTAACAGGATTGCTTTGCTGGTGCCGTGCCATCGGGTAGTGGCTTCGAACGGGGCACTACACGGCTTTGGTGGAGCAGGGTTACCGCTGAAGTTTAGGCTTTTGGCGATGGAGTCCAACCGATAGGCGTGGATTACGCCAGTTCTGGGCCCGATTGTTCTTCTTCGTCATCTGGTGCAATGTAGGTATCGAGCACCGATTGCGCGGCTTCGATGTTTGGTGCATCGACCATGATGCGCACCGGAAAAACTGAAACTCCCATGAAGCCGACTGCATCGCCGGGTTGGAGTTTGCAGTCGATACCAGCGGATCGAATTAGGCCACACCACGATTCCGCGATTAGCTGGTCGGGTGCAGTAGTAAGTACTTTCCAGTTCATAGCATCACTCCGCTAAATAGTGCGATGTGAAGTCGAGATCAACGTTTTGGACATGCTATCGCCAGCGGCCCATATTAAAAGTCTGACGGCTGACTACACCGCTGCCGTGCGAACCGAACCGTTGCCCAGCAGTTCGTGAAGTCGATTCGTAAGGGGGGCGCCCGATTGAACCTTGAACGGCATGTCTAATCGAACGATCTTATTACCCGTCTCGATCTCAAGAATTGCCGAATCTGAACCAGAGAATTCTACGAATAGCCTCATGATGTCTTCGAGTCGATATCTATCGGCCGTTACATCGCCGGTTTCTTTGACCCGTACTAGAACGGGGCCACCAGCAGAAAAATCATCGTCGTGGCTCATTTCGGTTGAAACGGCAGGTTCGGTTGTCAGTGGAGTTTCCTCGTTCGCCGGGCTAACCGGTTTTTGGTGAGAATTGTTTGGTGATTGAGAGATTGGTTTAGACGCTGACTGAGCGGTAGGCGCCGGGTTTGAATTTGTTCGAGAATCTGGTTGAGATGTTGAGGCTGGATCGTTCAGCACCGGCCGCGGCTCGCTTGCTTCATTGAATCCTGCCCGTACAACTGGCGCAGGTTCATTTTTGATTGCTTCGGCCTCGGCTTCAACCTGACCTTCAGCTTTGAGCTGGTACTCGGTGGCGGTTTCGACGGAGATAGATACACGCCCGAATCGTTCCCGAACTTCGCCGGTGATCGATACAAAGTTACCGTTCTCCCAGAGCGTTGGGTTCTGTTCGAGGATATTTGGCCAGACGACCATCTCGACGTCGCCATCGAGTAGTGTCAGGTTCAGCGATATGAACTTGTCACCACGTTTCGTCGTCAATTCTCGTATGCCGTTTACCTGACCCAGAGCCGCACGTTTTTGGCCGGATATTTCAGCGGTGATATCGGATGCGAAAACGATAATATTTTCAGGCTGCCGTCGCATATCCCGTGTGAACGGACTCAGAGTCAGCTCGACTCCTAGCAGGTCACGTTCCCAGATCACTCGTTCCTGATCAGTGGTGTCATCGGCAGTCTTGATTTCGATCTCGACCATAGGGGCCGGAACTGATTCTCCGAGCATATCGAACATCGATGTTTGGCCTGATTCTCGCAGCTTGGTTTGGCGCTGAACTGCGCCGATTATGCGATCGACAGATTCGAGCAGATTTCCTCGGCCACCGAATTCATCGAATGCGCCAACTCGAATCAGGCTTTCCAGAGTTCGGCGATTGAGGGACTTTGAATCGACACGTCGGCAGATGTCTTCGATGTCTTTGAACAGCCCGCCAGCTTCTCTGACTTCAACAATAGGATCTACAGCGCCCGCACCAACGTTTTTGACTGCTGCTAGCCCGAAGCGGATGGCGTCGTTGCCATCGGCTTCGCGTTCGATAGTGAATCCTGAACGGGAGTAGTTAACGCTGGGTGGCTTGATACCGATTTTGAGCCGAGAAGCTTCCCTGATCGCCTCGCCCACTTTTTCGGGGTTGCCAGACGCCGAGTCGAGCACTGCCGCAATGTATTCGGTTGAATAGTTGGCTTTGAAATAGGCTGTCCAGTACGCAATGTAGGCGTACGAAACTGCGTGGGCCTTGTTGAAGCCGTATCCGGCGAAGGGCGCCATGAGATCGAACACGGTGTTCGCCTGATCTTCGGTGTAGCCCTTTTTCAGCGCGCCGGCGTTGAACTTTTCGTGCTCGGCATCCATAACCGCAGCGATTTTCTTGCCCATCGCCTTGCGAAGAATGTCGGCTTCCCCGAGCGTGTAGCCACCGAACGCCTGTGCGATCAGCATGACCTGATCTTGATAGACGAGAACGCCGTAAGTCGGCTCTAGAAGCTCTCGAAGGTCGTCGTGCGGGTACGAAATTTCGGCGCGCCCGTGCTTGGCCTCGATGAATGTTCCAATGTGCTCCATTGGGCCAGGTCGATAGAGGGCGATCATCGCCGCGAGGTCATTGATAGTCGTGGGCTTGAGCAGTTTGATGTTTTTGCGCATCCCGGCCGATTCGAGCTGGAACACGCCTAACGTGTCGCCTTCACCGAGAATTTGGAACGCTTTGGGATCGTTGATCGGAACGTCGTAGACACCCATGTGCTCGCCGGTGGTTTCGGCGATTAGCTTCACGCACTGATCGAGGATTGAGAGGTTGGCGAGACCCAGAAAGTCCATCTTCAGCAACCCAACGTCGGCGACGGGATGCATCGAATACTGGGTCATCGGGCTGGCATCTTCGGCACCGCTGGTAGCTCGTTGCAGAGGCACGTAGTCGGTCAATGGCTTTTCTGAAATAACGACTGCAGCTGCGTGGGTGCTTGAGTGGCGAACCGACCCTTCGAGGCGTTGCGCCATCTCGATTAAATCGCGCGCATCACTGTTGCGAGAGATTTCAGCACGCATTTCGGCCGATTCTGCGATGGCGTCTTTCAACTTGATGTTGAGAGTAAGCGGGACCATCTTGGCGAGCTTGTCGCTGAGGTCGAGCGGGAGTGCGAGGGCACGGGCGGTGTCGCGAATGGCGGCCTTGGCTCCGAGCGTGCCAAACGTGACGATCTGGGCGACGTGTTCTCGACCGTAGTGGTCGATACAGTACTTGATCACCTCGGCGCGACGGTCGTCGGCGAAGTCCATGTCGATATCAGGCATCTCGCGACGCTCGACGTTCAGGAAACGTTCGAAGAACAGGTCGGCTTCAACAGGGTCGATCTGGGTTACTTCGAGGCAGTAGAGAACGAGGCTGGCCGCGGCGGATCCACGAACCGCAGAGAGAATTCCACGTTCGTTTACGAAGTTGAAAATGTCCCAGCAAACGAGGAAATAGTCTGAAAACCGGGTTTCTTCGATGATTCCGAGTTCGTACTCAAGGCGTTCGAGTACCTCTTCACTCGGATTATTGTCGAATCGCTTCTTGAGTCCTTCGTAGCAGAGTTCCTTCAAATACTCCATCGAAGGCTTATTTTGGGGCGTTGCGTAACGAGGAACGTAGGTTTTACCGAATTCGAGTTCGAGTTCGCATGACTCGGCAATTTTTACCGTGTTTGCGAGCGCTTCAGGAAGGTGCGACCACTCGGCCTGCATTTCGGCGGCACTGCGCAGGTAGTAGGTCGTGTCTTCCATGTGAAGACGCTTGGGGTCTTTGATATTCGAGTTCGTCTGGATGCAGGTGAGAATGTCCTGCGCTTCGGAATCTTCACGCCTTACGTAGTGGGAATCGTTTGTCACGACCATCGGCAGGCCAGTTTGGTTGGCGAGTTCGATGAGCTTGGTATTGATCTCTGCCTGATCGGGCACGTGCTCGTGCATCATCATTTCCAGGTAGTAGCGGTCCTGGAATACGTTTCCGTACCACTCGAGCGTTTCGCTAATCGCATCCGTATCGCCGTTTTTAATGTAGCGAGCGAGTTCGCCTGACGGGCAACCGGATAGAACGATCAGGCCTTCCGAGTATTTTTCGAGAATCTCTCGGTCCATTCGTGGGCGGTAGTAGAAACCCTCGATGTGAGATGCCGTTACGAGCTTCAGGAGGTTCTGATAGCCGACCTTGTTTTGGGCGAGAACCGTCATGTGGAATGGCGATCGCTTTTGCGGATTTCGTTCGTCACGCGGGCCGTCGGCTACATAGCCTTCGACACCGATGATCGGCTTGATGCCGGCCTTTTTGGCTGCCTGATAAATATCGATAGCACCGTGAAGGTTTCCGTGGTCGGTAAGCGCTATCGCGGGCTGTTCGAGTTCCACCGCCCTGTTGACCATGTCTTTCAACCTGCTGAACCCATCAAGTAGGGAGTACTCAGAGTGGTTGTGTAGGTGGACGAACGGGTCGGTCACAGGCAATTATTTCTTGGAATATTTGGGGTGGGAAAGTGCGGTCATCGGAGCATAGCGTTCTCTAAAGATCGAGTCTATCCCGATAATAGATTTGCGAGATCAGATTAGCCTATTTTCTGACAAATCTTGATTGCGGGTGTCGGCGTAACTAATGTGTGGCAGTGGAACAGAAAGCCCGAACAGAGCGTCATTCTTGAGAGTGAGCGATTGATCGGTGAATGATAGAGTCGATTCCAGTTGATCTTCACGCCGGGCCGTTATGTTGCGGCTGCTGAATGTCGGCAGGCAACCTCAGGGGACAATCTTGACTTCAAAAAGAATCGGCGGTGGCCAGAAAATACTCGTTGTTGACGACGAGCATATGTCGGATTTGATGCGTTCTGTATTGCGTCGTTTAGAAACAGACGGCTTCAAGCCGATTGTTGTAGCGCCATCAGGCGAGCATATTACTGGGGACGATTACGAGAGCCATGCACTTTTCATGATGGATACCGAACGCCCGGCAGCTGTTCTGCTGGATGTTCGGTTCGGTGAGTATGATTCCGATCGATTCAAGGGCTTATCGATTCTTAAAAAGATCGTAGATCGCGATAGTGCGATGCCGGTACTGATGTTTACTCAGTACGCACAGGGGCCGTATCGGGACACAGCAGTTACCGCCAGCCTGAGTGCCAGTACTTCTGTTGATTTCATCGATAAGTTGGCCAGTCCTGAAGAGGTTGTTCTTCGTTTGAGACGTCTTATCGGCAGTGCGCCAGAGACGATCAAGATCGGAACGTTGTTTGAGCTAGACGCCGATAACGCGGCGGTTTACGCGATCGACAACGGGCGGCACGACATGATTCGCGAGATTCAGGGCATGAAGCTGCATATTTTGACCGAGCTTGCTTCAGCGATGTATCGATCGGAAGGCGAGCTTGTACCGTTCTCTCGACTCGAACGTTTCTCCGACGGCGAAGATTCTAGAGCTTCGCTTCGGGTGAGAATTCGTGAGTTGAAAGTTTCGCTCGGTAAAGCCGTTTCGAGAGACTTTGGAGCGACCGAATTGATAATCAATGTTCGAAACCGCGGTTACCGACTGGTGCCTCCGGCCGAATAGATTGATATTTATTTAAATTAGTGGGCTTGATGGAATACATCGATTGAATGAACGTTCTCTAAAATTTCTGAAGATTTTCGGACTAGCGCTGACCGCATTAGGTTTTGTGCTTGTTTTGCTTTCGCCCGTTATAGGCGAGGCGTTAGTTCCGGGTGCGTTGTGGTGGATAGAGCCCGTGGCGTATATCGGCGCCGGGGTGTTCATACTTGGTGCCTTTGTGGCGCTTGTGTCGATTCAGCTGGCTACCAGACGTATCGAGAATTCTGATGATGACCGTACGTGGAGCCAGGTGACGCAGGACTACTTCGATACGTTCGCGCACGATATGGGACGGCCTTTGCGCAGAATACTGGGCAAGCAGCGTGAGGCGCGGGCTCTGTTGAACGAGACGGGTGAGGTGACTCAGCACATGGTTGTTGAGTTGCTCGACGAGATTGAGAATCAGGCCCCGAACTTCAGGTTGATGATCGAGAACGTGAGAGTTCTGGTTGATCTTGAAGACAACAATGGTGAACCTGCCGTTGAGCCGGTGGATGCCGCTGCGATTGTGCGCAATGTTTCTGATCGATACACGCCAATTGCCAGGGAACGTGGGCTGGATTTGGTCTGGTGGTGCGAACCGACCGAATTTGGACTTGTGTACGGCGATGGTTCGGCGTTGGACCACGTAATTACGAACCTCGTGGATAACGCTACTAAGTTCGCCGTCGGTCACATCGAAATTGGCCTGACTCGTACTGACGATTCGTATCTTGTGCGGGTTTGGGATGACGGCACTGGAATCGCTGAATCGCACCTGCTGCACGTGTTCGACCGCGGTTGGACACCTGAACTTTCTGCAAGAGCCGAGAAGCAGAGTTCAGGGCTTGGGCTATTTATTGCCAATTCGCTTTCACAGCGATGCGGCGGAGAGTTGCTCGTTGAATCGAAGCAATCGAATGGTGGCAGCGCTGATTCGGGTGAACACCACACAACATTCACGCTCTCATTGCCTCTCGACAATCGACCAGCATTAGCCGAATGATGTCGGTTTTATCTCTGACAGAGTCGATGCGAGCGATGCTGACGATTAGATCAGTGGGGTTGGTCGCCGGGTTGGTTCTTCTGGTGGCGTCTGGCTGTGTGGAAAGCCGGGCTCGTTACACGCCAGTGCCGGCGGATCCTACGGCAACGTCTGTTCCGATGCCTACAGCGACAGCAACCCCTGAACCGACAGCAACCCCTACAGCGACAGCAACCCCTGAACCGACTGCCACAGCTGTTCCGCCGATACCTACGCCGACGGCAACTCCGGTACCAACCGCTATACCTGAACCTACCGCGACGTTTGTTCCGGGTTCGGGGACGTTCAATGTTGCCCTCGATTTTGAAGGAATCGGGGATGAAAGCATTGTTTACAGCGATACGGTGCTTTTACGTGGTCAGGCATCTGCAGATGCGGTTGTGAGCGTGAATGGCGTGATTGTTGAGGTTCAGGCAGATGGCACGTTTGAGTTGACCCTGGTGCTGGATCCTGGTGGGAACTTCGTTGATGTTGTTGCCAGCAATCTAGCTGGCAGCGTATTCAGTTCGTCATTGGCGATAATTTCGATCCCGCCGGAGGATGAATCACCATGACGAATCTGATTATCCGTGCGTTGAATTTCATGCCACAGCGAAGTAACACATACGTAACTGCGATTTGGTCAAAATTTAATGGTCGGGGGCAATCCAACTCCCCTCGACGAACCAGAAATATGTTTAGGCTGCCCGAAAATATAGCTAGTAAAATTCTGCGCCCTCAGATGGCGATAGTGCTATTGCTTGCCGTTCTGTTTGCTGCACTTGGTGGCAACGTAGCGACTGCAGCGGTTGGCCCCGGCGAAATCGAAGCCGTTTTCGGCACAGCAGTAGAAGTACGGCCTCCGAGCGCTGTGGTGATTGCTTCAAACGCCGGATTGGTGACGCTGAATTTCGATTTGAGTTCAGAGTTGAAAATCGGATTCCGCAAAAATACGGTAGCCGAAATTGCCGAAGGTGACCGGGTTATTTCAACAGCCAGGCGCAATGACGATGGCGATCTGGTTGCTTTGAAAACACTTGTGCGAGCAGCCAACTCGCAGCCCATTACAAAACACGTTGTTGGAGTTGTAACCGATGCTTCTGGCAGCGAACTTTCAATTCAGACCCGAAATGGCGATGTTGTCGACGTTCTGATACCGGCTGGTATTGATGCGCCATCTATTGGTGATGGCATCACGATGGTCGCTCGACTGGACCGTTCAAGTGGAATATTGACCGCTGTTGGCTTCGAATTAACCCGCACGACAGTCGAAAGAATTCAAGCCGCCCAAGAGCGTGCTGCGAATAAGGCTGAGTCGGCGCGGCTTGCGCAGATCGCAATCGATACACGTAGCGAGCACCTTTCAGCCCTTGATGGCGCTGCTCGAGCTCTCAAGCGTGTGATTGGATCTAACCGTGTTGATCAGGCGACGTTGGACAAGGCTTCGGCGCAGTTTGAAGAGATTCAGCGCCGATTCCGTGAACTCAAAGGTATTTACGAGAGTGCTGCTCAGAATCGCAATGAAGCAGCACCACTACTGAAAATATCTGGTGTCCTGGTAGACGAAATTGGCGCAGATACATTCACGATTGTTCCGAGAGGCGAACAGAATGTGGATCCATTTACAGTGGTGTTCTCGTTCGATCCCGAGACCATGAGTGTCGATCTCCCGCGTGATTTGCTTGTTGAACTATCGGACGATGCGAGTAACCCGCAACTTCTCGCAGACGTCAGCTACCTGATAGATCCTGGTAGTGAGCTGGATGTGAAATATACGGCGGACGGAGATGATCGAGTCGCGGTTTCGATCGCGGTGCGGCCGCCTCGATTGGTGGAGGAACTGGAAGCGGTTCTCGAACACGAGTCGCTTCGTGCGTTCCACGGTGTGATCACGTTTGTGGAGATAGACCATTCACTTGCCAACGCACTGGGCGTGGTAATTGCCGCCAATGAAAAACAGGATGTGAAAGTTGCCGCCAAAGTAACAGAGGAAACTGAAATTACTCTCGATGGGGAGTCATCGGATCTGCAGTCGCTCAGAGCCGGCCAGGCCGTAGATATTCAGTTCGAATCGTCTGAGGCTGGATCGATTTCAGAAATCACCGGATCGGACATTACGTTGCGTGCGCTGGCGATTCGTGCACGGTCATCGGCTCATATTGAAGAAGACCATATTTCTGGAATCGTCGGATCGATCGAAATCGACGTCCCCGCTATAACTATTCGGCCAACTGATGGTTCTCTCATCCGATTGTTGATCGATGAAGATGCTTCGATTATTCGTGATGGGCACAAAGCATCGTTCATCGACGTTAGAGAAGGCGATCTGGTTATTGACGCAGTTCGATCGGATCCCGAATCCGAAATCCTGACGCGGCTGGTTGTAGTTGCTCATTCGAACGTGAAGTTCACGGGTACGATCACCGGTATCGGTCGCGAGCCTTCCCGGCTGCAAGTTACCGGTGAGAATGGGCAATCGCTGAATATTCTTATTACCGATGACACATGGCTGATTTTGGATGACCGCCGTGTGAAATTCTCGGCTATTCGCACTGGCATGCGTGTCGTGAGCGGTGTTTACTCGGTTACCGGACGTGCCGGGGCTCTATACAACGTTGGGACGATCATTTCGGTTGAATCACCGAAGGTTGGGCGTGCTAGCGGAATTGTGACAGGCGTCAACGTTATCGAAGGCAGGCTGACGATTCTTTCTGGAGAGTCGAGAAAGACTCAGCGTATCGTTTTGAGACTGCCGGTGTTGCCGCTTGGCGAAAATCTGCTGAAAGATGGAGTTCCCATTCGATCTCTACTCGAAGTTGAGCGCGGCGACAGAGTCGACATAGTTTTCTACGTTCTCGAAACTGGAATCATTGAAAAGCTTTCGGTTGTTTCAGACAACTACATCCAGTCGAGAGGGACATTACTAGGCATATCCGACAATAACAGGATTGCCCGTGTCGAGCTTTCGAACGGCAAGGAATTCGAACTCTGGGTTGGGGTGTCGTCTACTTTGCAGCTGAACGGGCGAAGAATTGCAACACTGGGTACGGTGGCTGAACTACTAAATTCGGCCAAAGAAAACGGTAACGAGATTAGTGCACTTATTCCCGAAATATTGTTCTACAGGGATTCGGTAGATTCTAATTTGGGTGAAATTATTTCAGCTCAGTTCCAAGTGAAAATTGGACCGACTCCCGATACCACCGAACGTGATAATGAACTAATCGAACTTACGGTTTCGGGTGTGATAACTGCGATTACCGGCGATACGTGGGTTATCGATGGACAGGTATTTGTGGTGGTAGATGCAACGCGATTTGCTGGCGATAAGGGCGAGGTGGGCCTCGTTGCTGTTGCAGTGCTTGTAGGCAGGCCTGGCGATACATTTACGGCCAGATCGGTGAACGTTACCGGACGTCCCGCCAGACGATAGTTACTGGTGGGTCTTCGGCTATCTGGAAGATTCGAATCTGTTCCGTTCGCGATAACCGCGTCGTGTAATTGCTCTGGCCTTGGCTGCAACTCGGCTCGATGGTTCAAGAGAAAGCGCCATCGGAATCGAGATCAAGAGCATCACTGCGAGAATCGTGAATCCCATTCGATAGCTGCCTTGCAAATCGTGGATGAGTCCCACCATAAGAGGGCCGGCTGCACCGAACAATGCGTTCACTGAACTTGTTAGCCCAACGATAGACCCGTAGCTTCTTCTGCCGAAGTAGTCGCCAAGAATCGATAGACGAAGTGGGATCGACGAACCGAAGCCAAGGCCGAAGAATACGACGAAGAACGGAAGCGGCCATAGTCCGAGATTGATGCCGAGAACTGTCGCATTGATGCTCGCCAGACCAGCGACCCCAATCGTTTGCATCAACATTGCAATCGTAAGCATTTTTCTTTTGTCGAACCGATCGCCGAGCACAGCAATACCGGCCCTCCCTGAGAGGTCGCCAATTGCAACTGCCCCTGCTGCAGAGGCCGCGAGGGCGGTGGTCATTCCGTATTCCAGTAGGGCCGAGAAGTGGAACAGGTTGGTAGAGCTGACAAGCTGGCCGAGACTGGTAACGATGGCGAGCTGCCAGAAGAACCGCAGCTTGACGGCCTGACGCATGGTTATGGCGTGTTCCCGGACTCTGGAGAAGCGACCGCCTCGCCCGACGATAGCTCCGTCCTCATCAACAACGTCGCCATCGGGCAGCATGCCGTAATCTTCAGGTCGTTTTCTCATTACCATCGTGGCCGGGAAGCCGATGATCCAGAATCCGATTCCTGTTGCCATCAACATTTCACGCCAACCGAACTGATCGATCGACGCTACGAGAAGTGGGAGGGTGAGTCCTCCGATAGCCGAAAACGACATTAGCGTGGCGAGCGCCCTCGCACGTTTTCGCGCGAACCAGTTGGCCACTGTTACGACGAAAACGATGAACGTTCCGAACGACATGCCGAGTGTGAGCAAACTTATGGCGATGTAGAAATGCCAGAGTGTTTGCATTTGGCTCATGAAAATGAACCCGGCCCCGGTTACTAAAACACCGAAAGCCATAACCTTCCGAGGGCCGTACTTGTCTAGAAGTGCCCCGACGAACGGGGAGATCATCCCGCTTTCGATACGTTGGAGCGATACGGCTGCTGCTGTTGCTCCGTGGCTCCATCCAAAGGTGCCAAGTATGTGAGGGACGAACGCCTGGAACCCACGCCAGAACACTGCTGAGGTATACCACTGGACGATTCCGCCCGATGCGACAATCCACCACCCGTAGAACGGCTGTTTGAACGATTTCATCGGGTTAGTTCGCCAAGGCGTACTCTGGGCTGCATTAAAAATTCGGCGTGGGGGGCGAGGCGTACGAGCCTATCGCCAGATGTTTATCGAGATCGACGGGTGCATGATAGTCCGGTGCGGGGATACTTCTGGCAATTCGAAATAGATTTTGGCAATATCTTCGTATGTAGCTATGAATAATTAGTAAGTTGTACACCGGCACGTATAGGGTTACTGCCCGCGGCAGCGATTATTAGCAAAGGGAACTTCTGAGCACTTGCGTGGTTCAATCAAACTATTCTCGATATTTGGAATCCCGGTCGAAATAAATGCGACCTGGTTTATAGCGGTCGCCATAATCACATGGTCGTTGTCGACCACGGCGTATCCCTCGTTCTTCCGGCACTGGGCGACAGAGCAATACTGGCTCGCCGGAATTCTTACCACATTGCTGTTGTTCACCTCGGTTTTGGCTCATGAATTGGGTCATTCGATAGTTGCTCTGGCACAAGGGCTCAAGGTGAGCGGAATTACGTTGCTTCTCTTTGGCGGGGTGTCGAAAATCCAGGGTGAGGCTAGAACGCCTCGGAACGAGTTCTTAATTGCCTTTGCTGGGCCAGCTGTTTCTCTGGTCATTGGCGTAGCGCTTCTTGCTTGGTGGTTTGCATTTAGTCCCGTCGGCGATCAGGTAGGACCTTTTCACGGGATCATATTTTTCACCGGGTGGCTGAATGTTTTAGTTGCAGGGTTCAACATGTTGCCCGGCTACCCAATGGATGGCGGTCGAGTGCTGAGGTCGGCGGTGTGGGGGATCACTGGCGATACGCGCCGTGCGACGACGGTCGCTTACACCGTTGGCCGTTATGTATTTTTTGCGTTCATCGCTTGGGGGGCGTTGCAGATTTTCAATGGCGATTTGTTTGGCGGCGTGTGGATAATACTGATCGGCTGGTTCCTTCTATCGTCGGCCCGAAATGAAGTTAAAGGCGTACGTGCCAATCAAAGCCCAGCGCCTTCGTCAGTTGATTCGCCTTCATTGAATGCTATGGATCAGTTGAGCTTTGACGTTGGGCGGGCTACTCGCCCGATGCCGCCGATGTTTGAAGCCACCTGGTCGGTCGAGCAGGTTTTCTACCAGGGATTACCAGCGCATCCTCTAACGTCAATACCGATCGCCAAGCAGGGCGAGTTGATCGGCTTCATTTTGAAGCAGGATCTGGACGCTATTCAGATTCATAAGCGAGTAAACGTTACGGTTGGCGAGTTGATGGATACTGGCAGTCTTCGTGTTATTTCTAAGCATGAACCTGCCCTTGATGCACTTCAGCAGATGGACAAGAACCGAGTAAATCAGCTCGTGGTGATGGACGAAGATTTCGTAATCGGAATCATTACTCGGCAGGACATCGTCGAGACGCTGTTGGAATTTAGCGCAGCGAATGACGATGCGGGGTCAGGCGACCATGGGACGTCGATTTAGGCTCGTTCGAGCTCTACACAACGATTCGTTAGCTGTTTGATACGAGACCTGGCAGCCAGATGGCGAACGAAGTTCCGCCACCAACGCCGTCTTCAACCCATACTTTTCCATGATGGAGTTCGATGTTCTGTCGGACGATTGCAAGTCCCATTCCGTTGCCCGGAACATCGAGGTTATTGAGCTGACTGTACGGCTCAAACACGTTGTCTCGTTCGTCCTGAGGAATTCCTGGGCCTTCGTCGGTGACAGTAATACGTAAGTCGTTTTCATCAACCCAGATGTCGAGTGAAATGTTGGTGCTGGGCGGCGAGTATTTGCTGGCGTTCGAGAGCAGGTTCATGATCGCCTGCCTGAGCAGTTCACGATCGGCCATAGCGAACTGGTGCTCGTCGGGGGCGGTTACAGCAAGCTTGTGGTTACCGCCGGATGCGATTGGTTCGAACGACGTTTCGAGATCGTAGGCGAGTTCAGAAATCTGGAATTTTGTCGGCTTGGTCTTGAGAGTTCCAGCTTCCATTTTTGAAATGTTCAGGAAGTCGTTTACGAGCAGCGTGAGTCGATCGGCGTTTTGCTGAACCACCTGGATTCGTTCGATTTGATCGGGGTGAAGATTGCCACGATCGTTCATGCTCATCAGATCGTTCGCTGTGGAAGTGGCATCTTCCGGGAGCCCATTTGGCTCAGCGATAACCTGATTTGGATGAGACTCTTTCGAACCGGGCGCATTTGATGATTCCGGCGAATGATCGTTTATGCGTTGCTGGCTGTTGCTCACAACAGTAATTACGGATTCTCTGTGGTTGGACTGATCTGATGTGCGCCGGATGTGGCGCGTTCGACTAGTTCACCGTACACGGAACCGGTATTTCGACTGCCAGTAGATTTTGTACGAGTTTGCTGCAACTGGAGCGTTATGCAGCGCTAGCGAGAGCCAACAGAATTACAGTTGGACTATGGCGCGACGGTGTGTGCCGGTTCCTATGAGAGTGTCGCCAAATAGCGTTTCGACCTTGAATCGCAGCTTCTTGCCGTCGATTTCGATGAGTGTTGCGGTCGTTACGACCGTTTCTCCAGCAGGAGCCGGAGCGATGTGCTTCACATCAACGTGGAATCCAACCGAAGCTTCTACGTAGCCCTTCACAGCGTCGACGCAGGCGATCTCCATTTCCATAATCATGGCCGGGCTGGATAACACCCTGTGTTCGGCTTTGCCGGTGGGGCTGTAAAGCAAAGAACCCTCAACGACGCATGTTCTGCTCGCTGAGAGTCCTGTTGTAATTTCTGGCATTTTGTATCGCCTAGAGTGCGATGATTCCGTAGCCGGCGTCGACCGGGATGATCGCTCCGGTGATTCCGCTCGACATATCGCTGAGCAGGAACAGTGCGGTGTCGGCAACTTCCTTGTGGTTGATGTTACGACCAAGCGGTGAGCGCTCTCGGTGGGCACGAGTCATGTCACGGAAGCCGGGGATGCTGCGGGCTGCGAGAGTGGGGAGAGGCCCTGCAGAGATAGCGTTTACTCGGATGTTGCGGCCGCCAAATTCGACAGCGAGCTGTCGTGCTTCGTTTTCGAGGGCCGCTTTGGCAGTGCCCATGATGTTGTAGCCGGGGTAGACACGCTGCGAGGCGTCGAACGTTAGCGTGATGGCTGAGCCGCCAGATTCGCCGAACAGCGGTGCGGCTTTTCCGACGACTGGCATCAGTGTGTATGCGCTGGTTTCGAGGGCGGTGCGGAAGCCTTGAAGATTTGTTGCTGAGAAATCACCACCGAGATCGTCACGGTCGGCAAAGGCGATGCAGTGGACTACGAAATCAATCTCGCCCCACTCGGATTTGATCCGATCGTAAACGGCCTGAACCTGATCGTCGTCGGTAGCGTCGCACTCGATCAGCATTGGGTTATCGAGGCCACCAGTGGCTTTTTCGACAGGAGCTTTTAGGCGTTCGTTGAGATAGGTGAAAGCCAGTTCGGCTCCGGCTTCGGCGAGTCGTTCGGAGATTGCCCATGCGATGCTGCGCTGATTTGCAACACCCCATATGACGCCACGTTTTCCTGCGAGATCGATCGATACTGCCATTGCTGAGTTGAGCCTTCCGCTTTTGTAGCCGGTTTTCGAATGAACCAAATGTAACAGCCGCCCGGTATTAGCAGGCGGCTGAACAGATTTACTAGTTGGCGAATTCGACCCCTGCGGGTCTTACCAGTTGGTGTGTGAACCGTCGGCTCGGTGTGGGTGTGGTGCTTCCCAGAACCTGAACGGCTCCGAGAGTTTGCTTTCATCGACTTCAACGCCGAGTCCGGGTCGATCATTGACCACGTATCCGCTGCCGTTGAACTCGACCTGCTCTGTGAAGACGCTTCGATCGGGATCGTTTGCTCGTTCCATGTTCACTTCAAGCCATGCGAAGTTCGGCACTGACGCGGCTAGGTGAACTGATGCTGCAGTGCAGATCGGTCCGAGCGGGTTGTGCGGCATGAGATCGATGTAGTGAGCCTCTGCCCATCCAGCGACCTTCATAGATTCGGTGAACCCACCGACGTTGCAAATGTCGACTCGTACGTACTGGGTGATGCCACGTTCGATGTAGGGAAGGAACTGCCATTTCGAGGCGAATTCTTCACCAATGGCGAACGGCACGTCGACTAGCTTGCGAAGTGCTTCGTAGGCTTCGGGTGACTCGTCACGGATTGGTTCTTCAATGAAATCAAGCGTGTGCGTTGGCATCATCTGGCAGAGCGAAGCGGTTTCGGCTGGTGATAGACGATGGTGATAGTCGACACCTAGAATCGCCTGGTTGCCGAGTGCCTCACGAGTTTTGATGAGCCATTCAGCCGAGTTGGCGATAGATTCACGCGGCTCGAATAGGCCGCCATTCTGAATATCCATGTTGTCGTAGGAAAGTCGGAAGGCGTTGATGCCCTGGGCCATGAATTCTTTGGCCTGCTCGATCATCTCGGGTCCGTAGGGGCCTGCCGTTGTGGCAAATACGGGAACGGTGTGGCGGTGCTTGCCTCCGAGTAGTTCGTAGACTGGCACGCCGAGTTTCTTGCCGACGATGTCGTGTAGCGCGATGTCGATGGCCGAGATGGCAGCAGTCAGGGTTCTTCCGCCCTCAAAGTACTGACTGCGGTACATCTCTTGCCAGAGTCCGCCACGGCTCATGGGATCTTTGCCGATGAGGAACTCACGGTAGTGTTCCATGATTCCTTTTACGCCGAGTTCACGCCCGGAGAATCCGGATTCGCCCCAGCCGTATATTCCTTCGTCGGTTTCAATTTTTACGAGCATCTGGTTTCGGCGGCCGACCCAGACGGCGAATGGTTTTACATCGGTGATTTTCAAAGGATTGCCTTGTTTTCTTAGAGATCGATTGTTGCTGGATGGGTTGAGAGACTGAAGCTTCGGAACGAGTTCCGTGCTATTTACTTGTCACTTGGATCAGCGTTGCAATCTACCGACCTTGTAACTCCTTCCCGAAGGAAGGGGGATTGTTGTTTGTTGACGTTGTTTCTTATTGCTTACCAGTTGGTGTGTGATCCGTCGTTTCGTTTCAGATGCGGCATTTCCGAGTGCCTGAACGGTTCGGTGAGAGATTCTTCATCGACTTCTACGCCGAGTCCGGGTTGATCGAGTACGGTCACTCGGCCAGGAACTATTTCAGGCTGCACCGGGAACACTTCCTTTGAGTAGAAGCCCGTCTGTTCGCCTGCAGATTCTCTGATTTCGAGCCATGAAAAGTTGGCAGCAGCCATTGCCATGTGTGCTGTTGCAGCGACGCAGATTGGTCCCAGCGGATTGTGTGGCATGAGATCGATGTAGTGCGCTTCGGCCCAGCCAACGACTTTCATCGCCTCGGTAAGCCCGCCAACGTTGCAGATGTCGATCCGTACGTAATTGGTTAGGCCTCGCTCCATGTATGGGAGGAACTGCCATTTTGAAGCGAACTCTTCACCGATGGCGAACGGCATTTGGGTCATTGTTCGCAGTGTTTCGTACGCCTCTGGCGTTTCGTCACGGATTGGTTCTTCCAGAAAGTCGAGTGTGTGAGCGGGCATCATCTGACAGAACGAAGCGGCTTCGGCTACCGATAGTCGGTGGTGAAAGTCGTAACCGATTACAGGCCTGTTCCCAAGAACTTCGCGTGCCTTGATAAGACCTTCTGCTGACAGTGCGATGGCTTCGCGTGGTTCGTATATTCCGCTCGCTTCTTCCGGTTCGTAGTCGCGGTGCAGACGGAAGGCGTCGAAGCCTTCAGCGATCATGCGCTGGGCTACATCGATCATTTCTTCAGGCGAATTTCCGCCGCCGGTTGCGAACGTTGGCACATAGTCTCGGTGCTTGCCGCCGAGTAACTCGTAGACAGGCACACCAAGCTTTTTACCGACGATGTCGTAAAGGGCGATGTCGATAGCGGAGATGGCGCCGGTCATGATGCGGCCGCCCTCGAAGTACTGGCTGCGGTACATCTCTTGCCACAGAGCACCTCGTTGCATCGGATCTCGGCCGATCAGGAACTCTCGGTAGTGATCGACCATTCCTTTAACGGCAAGTTCTCGGCTCGATACGCCCGATTCGCCCCAGCCGTATATGCCCTCGTCAGTCTCGATTTTTACGAGCATCTGGTTGCGGTGGCCAACCCAAACGGGGAACGATTTTATTCCGGTAATTTTCATGCGTGATTTGCTCCGGGCGTCGTAGGACGACTTGGTCGACGCTGTAATCTACCTATCCCCTAACCCCTTCCCGAAGGAAGGGGGATCGTTTGTTTCGTTGCTAATTTATTTCAGGAATTACGAGTTGGTTTTCGAACCGTCTTTGCGTCGAAGTGGCTCACTGGTTTGGAACCTGAACGGTTCGTCTAGCGATGCTTCATCGACTTCAACACCGAGCCCCGGCTTGTCTAGCACGGTTACCCGCCCTGGAATGATTTTAGGTTGAACAGGATAGATTTCCTTCGAGTAGAAGTTAAGGTCTTCACCCGGAGATTCCCTTATTTCTAGCCATGAGAAGTTGGCAGAAGCCATCGCCATGTGAGCGGTTGCTGCCACGCAGATAGACCCCAGCGGGTTGTGCGGCATGAGGTCGATATAGTGCGCTTCGGCCCATCCGACGACCTTCATGGCTTCGGTGATACCGCCAACGTTGCAAACGTCGATCCGCACGTAGTTGGTGAGCCCTCGTTCGATATAAGGGAGGAACTGCCACTTCGATGCAAACTCTTCGCCGATGGCGAACGGCACCTGTGTCATGGTTCGAAGCACTTCGTAGGCTTCAGGCGTTTCGTCACGGATCGGTTCTTCAAGGAAATCGAGAGTATGGGCGGGCATCATCTGGCAGAACGAAGCGGTTTCGGCGACTGATAGACGATGGTGGAAGTCGTAGCCGATTACAGGTCGTGATCCAAGTACTTCACGAGCCTTGATCAGGCCTTCAGCTGAAAGAGCGATCGCTTCACGTGGTTCGTAGACGTTTTCGCTTTCGCCCTTGTATTGATGATGCAAGCGGAAGCAGTCGAATCCGCCAGCGATGATCTGCTGGGCCATGTCGACCATTTCTTCAGGGCTCGATCCGCCGCCTGTTGCGAACGTTGGGACGAAGTTGCGTTGCTTGCCGCCGAGTAGTTGATAAACAGGAACGCCAAGTTTTTTGCCGACGATGTCGTACAAAGCGATATCAATTGCCGACATCGCGGCCGTCATGGTTCGGCCGCCTTCGAAATACTGACTGCGGTACATTTCTTGCCACAGGGCTCCACGCTGCATCGGGTCGCGCCCGACCAGGAATTCTCTGTAGTGTTCAATGATTCCTTTGACGCCCATCTCCCGGCTTGAAAGTCCGGATTCACCCCAGCCGTATATGCCTTCGTCAGTTTCCACTTTGACCAACATCTGGTTTCGCCTGCCAACCCACACTGGATACGGTTTTATGTCGGTAATTCGCATGTGTGATGAACCCTTGAGCTGTGAGGATTTTCTGATGAAGCGAAAGCATCGCCGCCAAAGAATCTTCCTGATGTCTGGCGGTGTCAATAGCTCTGGGATTCCGCTTGCCAAAGCCGATTCAGCAGGAGCAGGCGCAACCCCCGTTAAGACGCTGGCCGAGATTCGTGAAACTTCAGCTACTAAGTCGGATCGATGGGCAGTGGTGTTGTTCGACGATACCCATCATTCGACGGACTATGTGATTTGGGCGTTGATAAAGACGTTGCCTGAGCTTTCGACTGTCGATGCTTCGCTGATTATGCTTGAAGCCCACAACACAGGCAAAGGCGTCGTGACTCTGTGCGGTCGTCAGCAGGCTGAGGCGTATCGAGATGCGCTACGAGTGCTCCAGCTTGGCTGTGAAGTTGAGCCGGGCTGGTAACCGAACTCGTCGGATAAATCGGTAGCGCGGTGGTTCGTCTTTGGGGGGCAAAGCCTGGGGCTGTATCTATATACGGCGGGTTAGCACGGCCGATAAGCCATCGATGTAAACCGTTTTCGGGTCATTAAGTTGAATTTTATTGGTGAAGAGAGACAGCAGCAATTTTTCAAGAGCGAGGCTGCGTGCGGGGCTCATTTTTAGCGATTCGAAATTTATTTTAATTGTGTGCGTACGGTGAGGGCCATTCTCATCACCATGCACTGGCAGGGCAAGCAGCCACACGAGTGCGCGTGGCTGCCCACATTGGTAGTGAACCCATCGGTGCGGTTGGGTTATTCATTGGGGCTCAGTAGGTGGTTTAGCTAGGTGGTATCCATATATATACGGCTTCGACACCGCACTGCAAGCGAATGGTTTGAACGACGGTTGAGTGGCCTATTGAAATAAATACCAGGCGCAGATTTCTACACGAAAACTAAGTCCGGTTAGGCCGAGGAGCCAGACCTTATGTTCAGGACAGTCACCCGAGAATCGTCGCAACGCGGCATCACCGGGCTTGAGACGGCGATCATTTTGATTGCTTTCGTTGTAGTAGCTTCGGTGTTTGCATTCACTGTGCTATCGACTGGTATTTTTGCTTCGGAAAGATCGAAAGAGACCGTCTACGCTGGGATTCAAGAGACAAAGAGCTCTCTAGAACCTCGTGGCGCAGTTGTTGCTTACAAGGCCGACCGTGGCGGAACCAACACTATTTACAAGGTATCGTTCATCGTTTCTAACGCTGTTGCCGGTGAGCCGATTGATCTGACTCCTCCGTACACATCTGACGGTTCAGGTACCGACCCTGATATTTCATCCGGTGCTGAGTACAAGACTATTGTTTCGTACAACGATCAGAACCAGGTTATGAGCGATGTGCCGTGGAGTGTGGACTGGCTCGGAAACAGCAACTCAGACAACTTGCTTGAAACAGGTGAGAAGACCGAGATTAGCGTTTGGTTGCTAATTCGTGACACGGCAGAGGCGATCACTTCAAGCTCTGCGACCAGCTACTGGACCGCCGATTCAAACGGCTCAAGCGGAATTCTTTCAAAGGGTACGATTCTCGACAAGAACGATAAATTCACTATCACTTTGAGCCCCCCCGAGCGGTGCGGTTCTTCATATTCAGAAGACGTTGCCGGCTCGCCTCGACGCAATCATGGATTTGAAGTAACAACCAAAATATCGCTAGTCTGATTTGAAGTCGTATTAGGATTCATACCCCAATCCGAACTCTGGCCTGTGACCTTCAGATATTCTAAGAAAAAGTCCGCTCCCCGCCCCGGGAGTGGACTTTTTTGTTTGGGTGTTCTGAGATGTCGTGGCGAATGACGTTGCTGCGGATGCGCGAGTCGATCTGTCGTTGCTAGTGCCCTGGACGGATCGTTGCTGAGTTAAACAGAACGGGTGCAGCCAGTTGGCTGCACCCGCTTTGATTTCGATTAGTAGTTGGTGAAACTACTAACGCTGTTTACCAGCGTTCTCGACGTTCGCCACCGCCGCCGCCGCCGCCGCCGCCGCCCCGAGGAGCTTGGTCGCGTGCTTCGTTTACAACGATCGGTCGACCGTCGAGATCAGAGCCGTTCATTTCTGAAATGGCATTCTCGATTGCGCCTTCTTCTGTGAAGGTCACAAAACCGAATCCGCGGGACCTACCGGTCTCACGGTCACTGATCACCTGTGCCTCATCAATGTCGCCGAATCGCTCGAAAGCGGCTCGGAGACCGGACGAATCCGTCGCCCAGGCCAGGCTACCAATAAATAACTTCTTACCCATAAATCAAGCCTCGTATACGTGGGAATCCCATCGAATGTTCGTTTCGAACATATCCAGTGCCGTATGTACGGTTATCGTCCCACGATCTCTTTTAGCATTTGACTTTATGTACACCGCAAGATGTCATCATCGTTGATGCCCCCCTGCTTTGGACTAGCCACATGCGAGACATAATATAAGGGTAATTTCTCCGAATATGGGGTTGATTTTGTGATTGAAGATGACCGTCGTACGGTGAAAATCAAGTGAACTTTTCGCTTTTTTGTG
>Ga0209089_10000603_pt1 | contig 32840 bp, 39 predicted proteins | sample ArcticOcean_MG_C_FD_187431 | JGI IMG/M metagenome (GOLD analysis project Ga0209089, IMG submission 187431) | Marine microbial communities from western Arctic Ocean - ArcticOcean_MG_CB2_150 (SPAdes) (version 2) | ecosystem: Environmental > Aquatic > Marine > Oceanic | place: Arctic Ocean: Canada...
GTTTGAGTAGACAATCCGCCAAACGCCTCAGGTGCACCTTGCCAAGCAGGAGTCACACCCCACATAGCAGCTACACGTTCTCGTATCTCTGCTCTCACAGGAAGATAATCCATCTCCTGTAGTGTGTGGAACAGCCGTACCATATCAACCCTACCTCTATTATTCTTAGCTGATACTGCTATCATTGGAACAAAGTTAGGGTCAATACGAGTTTGAGCAGCAATGTTAGCACGTTCTCTACGTAGACTCTCAGGGTCATCCGTAAAGACCATCATCATAGACCCAGGCATCTTACGCTCAAAGAAATATCTATACAAGTTCTTATCCATTCCAATCAAGGTTAACACCTTTTCAAAGATGGTAAGAAGAGGACTCCAGCCATATGTTTCAGAAGGAAAGAACTTAGAAACGTGAATGACTTCATTCTCAAATAAATAGATGTGCTGACTGCGATGATAATACTTATACATTACAGGCCATCGGTCACGGTCACAGCTTGACTCTTTACAGATGCCTGGAGTATCCGCTACAGTATCTCTATGGAGAGGACACACGAAATGAGAATTCTTAGGTAACCCCGCCATGTCTAGGTCATATTCAACTAAGGCAGGATTGAGTCTACGAATCTCCTTTACTTTAGACCTCACTGTTTTTCCATCATCATAGAATTCTTTAATTAAATAGAGGAAGCCATCGTCCACGATATTAACATCGAAATGGAACTGTCGTAATACTTCTTCTAACGATTGGTCAAAGACGTTACAACTTGCCAGAAGCTTTTCCATTCTTTCTCGCTGTTCTGGGTCAGGGTTTTCTACTAAAGGTTTCCAATTGATTCCTCTTCGGAATACTTCACCAGTGATATGACTTACGGGTGAACGTACCTCCTCAACAGACATAGATATGGTTTGAATATCCATAACCAGCTGTTGACGATAGGCCATTTGATGGCGTACCCATGTATTAACTACGTGGTCTAAGCCGAATGAGGGGGAGGAGGCTGTCTCCCCCGCTGCTTTCATAAGCTCTAGTGTATTAATCTGAGAATTAAGCTCAGACATTTGTTGAGCCATCGCAGGAACTTCGGGTAAATATTCAGATAATCTCATGTTTTTAATCCTTGCTTAAAGTTTGTATATCTGACATAGAAGTAAGTTTAAGTAGTGTATTCATTGCCATTTCTTTAAGTACAAAACCCTCAGTACGGTCAGGCCGTTGTTTGAGTATAGACATTTCCTCATCATATTCTACTAATTTTTCCCGTAAATCCAAAATTTCTGACTCTTTCTCTAGCAATTCTTTATCCATATCTGTCTGTTCAGTGAACGCTGCATTAGCTAACACACCTAAACGAGCAGCTTCCTTTACTAGTCCCAAGAAAGCACCCTCAGTTATTAAGGTTACTGCATCACTGTCATCTGGTATTTCCCCATCAGGGTCTAAAGCCCTTAGGTCGTCATGCCATGTGTCTAGAACTCTCCACGTTCCCGCCGCATCTTTAGTTGCTACGTATTGATTATTCCTGTCTCTTAATGTATTTCCTATCATATTCTCTCCTCTAATGTAGAGGGCATATCCCTCTAAATATACTATTTTCTGTTGGGGCATCTAACATAATCATGGTTTCTGCTGCTATAATAGCTATTATAACACAAACCCCCAAAATTATTATCATTCCTTTAGCTGATTTCACAAGCACTCCATCCACAATTCTTACAGGAACTGCACCCAGCTTCCTGAACAATCAAGGGAGTATCGCAGTCACAGGTTTCTATACCTTGTTCTGCAATGCCTGTAGTTAAAACCTCCTTAACTCTGCTACCTGAACGATATACGGTTATTCCTTTACATCCCGTTTCCCAGGCTTGTAAGTATGCTGACTGTACGTCTTCTCTAGTTGCTTCGTTAGAGAAGTTAATGGTTTTTGATATCCCTGCATCTACTGAATCTTGGAATGCTGCCTGCATGGTTACATGTTCTGATGGAGATATGTCTGGTGCCGTAACATAAACATCTTTTGCCCACTGAGGAACATCTTCACGTTCTTTAATAGAACGACCTTTAGCTAGATGCTCCATCAAATCGTCCGAATAGAAACCGTGTTCCTGTGCTGTATCCTGAAAAAATTTGTTTACATAGTACAAACTCTTACCTTCCAAGATGTTTGACTTTCTCCATGCTAACGCAAAAGTTGGTTCAATTCCGCTTGAAGTATCAGCAATCATAGAGATAGTTCCTGTGGGAGCTACACTTAACCTACAGGCATTCCGATAGGGTTGATGTTGACCGTAGTCACTTTCTTTCCACGATGGGAAGGTTCCTCTAATCTCTCCCAATTCTAATGATGCCTGGTCAGCAATGTCTCTAATAAATGACATCAAGACTCTACCGATGGTCATAGCTACTTCACTATTATAAGGAATCTTCATAGCAATTAGCAAATCAGAAAAGCCCATTACACCTAAGCCAATCTTTCTAGTTGCCTTGGTCATAACATCTATATCAGATGTAGCATATTGATTTGCATCAATGACATTATCTAGAAAACGTACAGATAGCTTGGTTATATCGGCTAACTTCTGCCAATCAATCCGTGTTTCCCAATCACCAGGCATATCATCATTCTCTAACCCTTCATGAAAGAACTTAATCAAATTGATAGACCCTAGATTACAGCTTTCATTACTGAGGAGGGGTTGTTCTCCGCAAGGATTGGTTGCTATCATATCTCCATGTGCATCCTTAACATGGTTATCCTGATTAATACGATCAATAAATACTACACCAGGCTCACCATTCTTCCATGCCCCATCAATAATTAAACTGAAGACATCAAAGGCATTAACCCAAGATGTTATTTTATTAGTCGTAGGGTGAATTAGTGGGTACTCAGCACGATTCAATACAGCTTTCATAAAATTAGTATCTACCCCAACACTAATATTAAAATTATGTATATCCCCTTCAATGGTTTTACACTTAATAAACTCAATTATATCAGGATGGTAGATGGACATAACCGCCATGTTTGCCCCATCCCGTTTCCCACCCTGTGTAATCATACTCGATACACGGGAAAGTGTCTTCAATATTTCTATCGGGCCACAGGCTTTTCCTTGAGTAGTATTTATGGGGTCACCCTTAGGACGGATTTTAGACAGGGCAAAACCTGTACCTCCCCCAAACTTCTGTACCATAGCTGCATCAGTAGCAGTCTTCATAATATCTTGCATACTATCTTCTAGAGGAAGGACAAAACATCCTGATAATGTTCCTGCTGGAGTACCAGCATTCATCAACGTAGGTGAATTGGGTAAGAAATATAATTCGGACAGCATACCATAAAACTCATTCTGTATAAGTTCTATCTCCACAGGCAAAGTCATATACTTCTGCTCAACAGAAGAAATAGCTTTAGCTACCCGTGTAAACATACCCTCCGCATTTTCTCTAGGTTTCCCTTCGTTATCCTTTAAATAATAACGGGCCTCTAAAATTATTTCCGCTTGTTCAGTCATCGTCACCATAAATCCATCCTCCTATCCTCTATGTCCACAATATATACATAATTTATTTTCTGGAACCCAGAATGTCGAATTGCACATCGCATCTTGGCAGTCAGGGTTAGGGGCTTCTAAAGCCTCACTCGGAACTGCTGGTTGGAAGTTTAAGTCAGGCATTCCTCGTCCAGGCATCTTGTCTGGATCCTCTTCTTGTCCTTGTTCTATGGTGGTAAACCAATCCTGTACGTTCCCCAACATTTGAATCTTATAGATAGTAGTTTCATATGCAGCCGATAGAGCCATCGCAATAGAGAAGAAAGCATCTCCATGTCCTAGTGGAGTTTCAGGGGCTTTCAATTCATTGTTTACCGATAGTATCTGCTGCTTCTGCCGTTCATCTTTAATAAGATGTAGATTTCCTGAGTGTAGATATGTTTCAAATATCTGTGCCATAGTATTTTTACTTCTGGTTGAGAAGATCATAGGCTTCCAAATATTATCTAACCCACGTTCTTCAAGCTCACCTCTTGTATTGTCTACGTATCCTTTATTTAAATCGAAATTCTCAGATACTTTATTTAAGTAATCAATTTGGTCAGAATAGTTCCACCCATCTAAAAAGGAAGAATGGACTTGTTCTATTGTATCACCTCTGCGTCTAAAAATAACTAGATGAGATGGATGACGTTTCTTACCTACATCAAATCCTGCAAAGAACTGGTCATCTTCCTCACAGGGAAACGGGATAGTAGCATCACAATTAATTAATGTACTAGATTCACACTTCTCAAGGTCTTCTGCTTCAAAATAAGATTCTGTCGAGAAGTGAGGAATCAACATAAACTCTGAAGCAAAGGACTTAGGACGAGCTTTCTGCTGTTCTAATAGCCATTCTTCATTATAGAGTTCAGGCATCAATACTCTACGTCCAGGGACAGGATCTAAAGCTGGGAGTACCCTAGATTTAAAACGGCTGTCCTCCTGAAGTTTACTAAGGATATCTCCAGGCATCATTGGTGTACCCAACACAATGACTGGTACTCCCTTCAAAGGAATAAACAGTGATTCCGTCATAAAGTGGTCTTCTACTTTAGTTATCTGTCCCATGTTCAAAGGGTTCTCAGGGTCACGCAGAATATCATCCGCAATCAAGGCACCATTAACATGCATACCCCTCTTAAATGAAAAAAGACCGCCGTGCATTATATCGGCAGGCTTATCATTAATTGAATATCTAAAGGAGTAATCTGCTTTAGGGGATTTATTATTCATCCATGACATAAGAATAGGATTTCTCTTTACAGTTTTATTAATTTCTGCTATATGATACTGAGCCATACCATCACTATAAGATAGATATAATACCGAACAGTCTCGTGGGGCAGTCAACAATCTCCAAACACTAAAGGCATGGCCTAGAACTGTACTCTTAAAATGGAAACGTGGGAGTACAGCCACGTAATTTAATCCCGTTTCTAAGCACTCTTCTATATCATCTGCCACTAGTTGTACATGCCAAGCTTTAAAGTACTCAGGGTTATCGTAACTTTGACTCCATATATTTATTAGGAATTCTTTAAATGTGCCAACCTTATATTTTTTATCAGACAACAGCCCGTCCGCTAGGCGCGATAAGGCACTATCGTAAGAAACGTCATTACTATCTTTACTAGGCATGTTACTCCTGAGCCACCAATGATTTTAATTTAGTAGCTATACGTTGGATAACTACTTGGTCAGATACTTCTTCAACTAATATATTTAGTACGGACTGAACAAACTGTAGGTTTATCATTCCTTCCATAACTTTACGCTCACCTTGAATACTCAGGTCTAAAACTTTAGCTGCATCAAAAGCCCTATCAAATTGAAGTACTCCCAATGCCGCCCCTGCTTTATGCCTCATACCCTCATATTCAGTAAGATGCTCTGTTTGAACTCTAGCAAATCTCTGGCCCTCAGATTCTTTTATCCTCTCCATAGCCTCAGTTCTAGCTAAGTTCTTTTGTTCATTCCAATTATACTGCTTTGCCCATACATATAATGTAGGAACTTTCACATCAGAAGAAAATTCCACATTAATCTGGTCAACAATTTTTGGGCCTGATATTCCCTCTACCCACAGCTCCATAGCCCTGAGTTTAATTTCTTGGTCATATACTTTTGGCATTATATATATGACTCAAAGCCTTGGTCAATCTTTGAATTCTGAGATTCAAGGCTACCTCCAAAGGGAGTACCATCTGATTGAAGCAGCTTAGAAAAATCTACATGACCAGTCTTGCCATTCTTAGCACTAGTAAAGCAAGTAGGGAACACCCGCTTCTGACTACCAATCTTATAGGTATTGCTCATAATTGCTATCTCTGTCCTTGAACACACATTAGTAAAGCTGGGGTCACCCAGAGGTACGTAATTTTTATTGGCTAGGATAGAACCCTTTGTTTTACTTAAACCTTTAATATGGACATTCCAAAAACATTCTTCATAATCACAATATACTATCTTAGCATATTGCTCTCTAAATTCATCTTCAGTTAGTTCCTCAGGAAGTACATCTTCACTAGGTCGCTGGGGTTGTTCCTTACTATTAAAGTAAAATGTTAAACTCATCTTTATCCTCCATCTTTCTATATAGAGCTACACATGCTGCATCACAATAATCTTGCTCTTTGCTATTAATGTTTGCCCATTTTTCTATTGCAAATTGTTTAATGAAAGCCTTATCAGCTTTACCTGCTTGTAGTACCCAACGTTTCCATACTTTATTATCGACAGGCATACAAGAATATCCATTACGATAACAAATATACTTTGCCCCTGCTACTACCGCAGCAAGAGCAACCGTTGTTTTAGGGTTCTGGATATAGATAGCCGCTTCTACAGCAACTAGCAAATCACCTATATCTATTTTACTCAATTTCTCCTCAAATCCTTCTAATATTTCATAGAACCTATCTTCATAATTTGAGGCTAGACTAAACCATTTAAATTGCTCAATGATATTTTCCTCCTCATCAAGGAGAACACCATGAATAGCTTTAGTTGAACAGTCTAATCCTAGATAGTACATTATATCACACTTTCCTACTAGAAGTTGTATACTCTAGATTTTCATCTAAACCTGTAAGTGCAGATTCATAGTCATCAAATAGAGCAGGGTATTTAGTTTTTAAGATGCCTGCGATTTTATTAAATACTAAGCGTATTTCCTCTTCAGCATGTTCATCAGTTCTCATTTCAATTATATGTCGTGCAGCTCTGATATTACATGACCACCCAATGTTAGTTGCTAGACCAATGGGGGCTACTCGTCTAGCAGCAGATGTATAATATTTCTTTTTGCTGAACGGGAGGTCATCAAAAGGTATGCCCTCAATGACCTCAGCACGTTCTATAAGCCGTGCGTATTGGAGTTCTAGGTATTCCCACGTTTCTTCAAATATATCCGTAGAATTCTCATCTCCTGCATATGCTTGTGGTATCCAGAGGCCCATATCTTCCAGCCTTAGAAACCGCAAACTCTCCTGTGATATAGCAGTGCCAGCCCTGTGCCGTACTAGTTCATGGGTAACTACCCGACTAGTATCACAGATCATAAAAGACACCCACCCATGTTCCAATACTGAACCATGACCTATGTTAATTATATTCTTAAGGTATGAGGAGTTATCTCCACGTACTTTAGTAAGATTAGGATTTAACTCTGTCCCGAAAGACTTATAACATCCTCTGCCCATGACTTCAATCACTTCCCTCAAGTCACCTGGGCCTTGCCCATTACGTCCCTCATTACCATCCCGATTACCCTTCTTAGAAGTCCATCCTTGTGCACCAATATGGTCTAGATAGCTGTGAAGGGCAGCATCATTCACAGTATTCTCAGCTATCATAAATACTTGCGGTTCTACTCTATGCATAGTCTCTCTCCTTATAAGTACGTAAGGCTACAATTCTGGATACCGTTTGAAAGCCTGACGAATAAGCTTTAAGAAGACCCTCAATTCTAGTATGAATAGTTTCATACTCAATCACAGTCTTTCTCATCTCTCTCAGTTCATCATACGCTCCAAAAGCAGCACCCCTAACTTCTTCTCTCGTAAGTTTTTTCTTACCAATTATCTCCCGTTCCTCAGCCAGCTTAAAAATTGCTGAGGAATATGCCTCATCAAAAGCCGCTTCATATGCATTCTTCTTAGAAGAAACATCAGACAGTTCACGCTCTAGGTGGGCTTTATACCCACCATACACTGTAAGGAAAAGCTCAAGTTTCTTAGTATCTGCATTCATTAGAGTAGAGAAATCAAGTTCTTCCCTCTCCCCCAAGTCAATCCGCATTGCCGGTACATTTACTTCTTCTACATATTGATTAGCTTTTCTAACCGCTGATTGTGGAGTCCATCTTTTTTCCATTCGGCACCTCTTTACATCTACAATATTTCTCGCCAGTACACACAATAGGAATGGAAGTCATCTTCATAATATTAAGACACTTGTCCACTAATTGTTTCCAGACCTCCTCACTTTTTACTACACTAAAACACTTTACTTGCTGGTCATTTTTATTTTCGTATAGAACTATCCCATGTTCTATATTCATAATATTTAAATAGATTTGTAGCTGCAAGTAGTGGTCACTCTTGGGGTCAGTAATCAACGCCTTAAATCCTTTATCATTGATAGATTTTAATTCAACAATAGTTTTACCATAAACTTCATGTTGTATCATATAATCATATCTACCTGAAATAGGGGGGCTATCAAATTTAGTTGGTTTCTCTTCATCTATATAAATTCCCAACTCTTGAAAGTATTTAGTGAATCTTAATCCTAAGTAGTCACCACAATCAAATATCCTTCTAACATTTGCAGCTATAGGACTAGAGGGCATAAGCCCGTTAAAAGCTAAATACACATATCGTTCACAAGGACTACTAACAATGGAAGGATAGAATGTACCGCCTCTACTAGGATAGGGTTGTTTTATTAAGCCATCGTTTATAAATTTAATTAGCCAAGCATCTTGATTAATTGCTACGGGGTTTGCGGGTTTAGTAGTTCGTCGCTTTCTAGACTTTGGAGTAGGTACTCCTCTTCCAATTTGTTTAATGCCTGCCATAATGTATCAGTCACCCCTGTCTTAGAATTTTCTTTGATATGCAGAATATTTTTAACTCCATATATACGCATTAAATCTGCATCTCTTTTTATATCTCGTTTCTTGAGATGTCCATATACACCATCTGCTTCAATTATCATTCCTAGCTCAGGAACAAAGAAATCCGCAATATAGTTACTTATAGGGACTTGGGTATCATAGCGGAGTCCTAAGTCAGATAGGACTTCCGCTATCGTGTTCTCTTGTTTAGTATAATCCCTAGGTAACATTAGCCTTCAACTCATCAAAACGAGATGGATTTTCTAAGAAAAAGTGTTTCAGGCCATTCATACCTTGCATCTTTTCCTCACCGTACATATACCAAGCTCCCCTTTGTTGTATAAGATCTTGGGTAAGAGCTTCACGAATAAAGCTTTCTACTACATCAATCCCACCTTCAATCCTAAAGGGAATCTTAACACTGTTCCAGTGCTCTCCACCAATCTTCGTCTTTCTCATTCTAATATCCATATCAAACCCTACCTTAATGCCCTTAGGTTCTTCAATCCATCCATCACGTTTAACCTGTAACAACGAATGAGCAAAGAATGTTTGGGCTAACCCACCTGGCATTGCATCAATAGATACAGGGCCAAGACTAGACCTAATCTGATTAATTAAGACCAAGGCTGAACCCTTCTTTAGGTGGGGAAGAATCTTAGGGAACGAGGAATTAACAAATCTGGCTTGCCACGCCATTGGATTATATCCAAAAGTCTCCTCATAGACTGCTGACGGAACTAGTCCTGCCATACTATCCAGCACAACTAAATCTACACCGTTGTCCATCATTTCCCTAACTGTTTCAAATGCCTCTTCTCCAGTAGTTGGTTGGCTAACCAGTACATTCTCAGTTTCCAAGCCACACTTTGCCATCCACTTGGAATCCCAAGACTGCTCTGTATCAACCCACCCTACAATGCCCCCGCCACTTTGAGCATTGACAGCTATTTGAGAAGCTAGAAAGCTTTTACCCACATTAGGAGGGCCATACAGGAGGGTAATACGTTTCTTAGCGATACCTCCGCCTGTAAGCTTATCTAGTGCAGGTATACCGAAAGGTATCTTATCGTATCCAAGCTCCTCACTATTACCCCGTTTCACATTAAGCTTCTTATTTCCTAGAAGTTCATCAATAACGTCTTTAGCAGTATCTTTCATTATTTATCTAACACCCCTTCAATTTGTTTATCAACTCTACCTTTAACAACATCCCATATCTGATCAGCCACCATACCAGCTTCATCAATCTGCTGGCTTATAGGTAGGGTTGTATCTATCTGGTCTATATTGAGGTCTACACGACCATACTGATTCGTTGACAGGTCACCTACTCTAAAGGTAAACCCTAGATGTACACTTACTTTAGCCATTCTGTACCTCCTCTAATTCCAATCTATGTATTCTTCTATTATATCACATTTCTTATTTGGTAAATCCCACTTAGACCAATCAATTTTAGTAGCCCAGGAACCTTGGCATACTTCCATATCAACTTTAAGTGGTATATCTAAACTGTTTGCTTCTAGTATGAGTTGTATTTGCGGTGGTAATTCTCGTATTTCCTCATCATGAATTTCACAAATGATTTCGTCATGCACTTGCAACAAGATGTTGCTCTTTTTATCTTTAAGATACTCGTGTACATATATCATCCTCTCATTTAAAATATCAGCACTAGTACCCTGTACTAGATAGTTAACACCTTTATACCCAAGTGTATTAGCAATTTTATATATGCGACCATACCGATTCTTTATCCATCCCCGTTGTTCAACAGTAGCAATAACTCTATTAATAAAAGAGCGGGAACCGTGGATATTCTTAAAATATTGTTGCTTATAAACTTTAGCCTGCTCCGTTGTGGTACTAAGTTGTTGAGCTAGCCTTTTATTCCCCAATCCATATAGAATACCAAACGTAATATTCTTTGCCATTTGCCTATAAAATTTAAACTCGTCATGGTCTTCTGTAATACCAAAGGCTATCTTAGCTGATTCACTATGGAAATCTACATCATCTCTAGTTAACAATTCATCCATCTCAGTGTTATGAAGATAGCTCAGAAAGACACGTACTTCCATTTGAGAGTAATCAAAGCTGACTAGGGTATACCCAGGTCTAGGTATAAATAACCTTCGTACTGCTACTTGGTCTACATTAGATTCGTCAAAAGATTCATCCCCGACAAAGCCCCATGTATCTAAAACACGATTACTAAGTGTAATATCAGATAGTTCCCCCTTAGACTTGGACGCTACAATAGCAGTTATCCTACCCCTAACAATTTCCCTCTCTTCATCCGTTAAAGACCTATCACTAAGTTTAAAGTGGGTACGAGGAATGTTCTGAAGATTGGGTTCTCTAGACGAGAGCCTTCCTGTCAATGTTCCCCAATTGCAGAATGAGGTGTGGAGACTATCAGTCTCTATATATGGATTAATATATGTAGACTGGAGTTTCTCAAGAGAACGATGTTGACGGACTAATCCTGCCAACTCATTATCTATTTGAACTAGTGCAACTTCACTCCACGATTCCTTATCCTTAGGAGTTTTAACGGGTGATGAAATACCCATCTCCGTAAATATTTCTCCCAACTGTTGAGTGCTACTAATATTAAATTCATGCCCAACCAGGCTATAGATATTCTGAACCACTTCAGCTTTACGTTTAGCCAGTTTCTGTGAAACATCTTGTGCATAGTCACTATCAACAATTACTCCCCTTCGTTCCATTTCAAAGAGAACCTTAGTCAACTCACATTGAGTATTAAAAACACCCTCTTGGTCAGTCTGCTTAATCTGTTCTAGCCTGTCTAAGTATAGCTTTTGGGTATACCATACATCTTTCTTACAGTATTCACCTAGGATATCAGGATGGGCCATAGAAAAATCTTTATTCCATTTGTGTTCACGTAAATACTTTTTAGTATCTATGTCATAACTAGCCGCTTCTTCCCCATAGGTACGCTTAATAGTATCAGTTAGTCCTAAATCTCTAACTTCGGTATGTTCTGTTAAACGCACCATAACTAAGACATCAACCAATCGTTGACGGTCTATAATTAACCCCTCATTAGCTAAGAAGTGGAGGTCAAACTTAATATTATATCCAATCAAAGTCGAAGGAATGGAATTAAGCCATCCTATTACTTCTTGACGAGCCTCTTCTGTTAGATTTTCTCCTTGTTGATGCCGAAAGGGGAAGTAATAATTAAACGATGATTCCCCATCATAGGAACATATCCCTAATCCACACACTTGATTAAAGCCATAGGGATTTAACCCGTTTGTTTCAACATCAATGACCCACGTATTAGACGATTCCAACCCTATTTGAGCTGTCTTATAATTAGCATTAGTAAATATCATGCAGCCGCATTCCATTCTGGTGGGTCAAATTGTCCTGTTTCTGACATACGTTTCATTAAACTATTATACGCCTCCGTTACAGATGTACCGATACCCGCCAGCCAAAGCTTATTTTTATTCGGTGCATTGATTTGCCACTGCTCTCCTGCTAAATCTCTTGTATCCCTACCCAATTTAATGTCGAAATTTGAAAAGTTATAGTACAACGAATGTAAACAATCTAAATCATCTTTACTAAATATCATTCTCTCCCCCTACTTATCTACCACAAAATGCCCCATCGGATGGGGCGGCTTTTCTTTCTCTCCTATCTTCCCCCACAATTTAAGGATACGTTCAGTAGCCCTTATTGTCTGTATATGGGATGGCCCTGTTTTTATAATATACCAATTTAATAACAAATCTATAACTTCTTCTAAAGTGGTGGGGGATTCGCCCCCACCACTTGGTTTATTAGAAGAGGTCATCGAGTTTAACCGCTTCAGAAGAGGCGGTGTGACCGTTTGATGTAGCTGCTGCTACGGTCACAGAACCATACCTATCTTTGAAGTATTCTTTAACTGCTGGTAGGTCTGCTTGCTCTTCAAACTTATCCTCAGGAATTTCCATATCTCTAGCAGTAGCAGAGATGCTATAAGAAGTATCTAGCATACCAGAACCAGTACGTTTAACACGTATTACACCCTTATCAAGTTGACCCCAGTCATTATAGACATCGACCAACTGGTTCCAAATATAATCACTACGTCCAAAAGTTAGTGCTATCAAACGATAGTCATTAATTACTTCTTTAAAGAGCTTCTTTCCACCTGGGCCAGAAACTTCTTCCCACGAATCTACTCGTTTCTCAGGATGAATAACTTCATGTACAAATGCCCAGAAACCAAACTTGTGGCTAGGCCGTGTATCTGAAGGAACATCTGAAGTATCTGTCTCTGGGTCAGATAGAAGGTTTACCCAACGATTGCCAGACCTGTACGTATAGATATAAAATTCATCTAGCTTAATGTCATCTTCATGACCTGTAGCCAATGAGGTTATAAACGCTTGGTCACCATCTTTAAACCAAATCTCTTTACCTAGTGCTTGATTACCATTACTGAGGCCAGTTTTCTGTTCTTCCCGTTGTTCTTGAATCCTATTAATTCCACCCATAATTTATTCTCTCCTTACCAATAATTTCTTTTATCTATTATATCACAAAGTTGGTTTTCATTTCTTACATCTTGAACATCTTTAAATCCTTTAGGTAATGTTATATACGATACTATAAAGCTATTAGATAGCTCTTTAAATATTTTATTTAAAGCTCTTTGTCCTGTAGAATCATTATCTAAACAAACAACAAATTCTTTAGTAGATATATTATACAACATTTCCCGTTGTTTTTTTGACATGCTTGAACCCAATAAAGCAATCGAACCAAAACCGTGCTGGTCTAACCACATAGTATCTAAGCTCCCTTCGGTAATACATACAAAAGGTTTCTTGACTAAGTGACAGTCTCCGAATAAGATCTTGGACTTCTTAAGCCCTTTAGAGTACATATACTTAGGGACAGCATTTAACCGTCTACTGACCCAGCCTATCATACGTTTGTTAGTATCATCTACTGGGATTATTAAGTCATTATAAGTATTAATTGCACATCCCCATTTAACCAATGTGTCTTTATTAAAGCCACGTTCTAATATCCATTTAGGAACGGAGGACTTATCGAAAGGAAAATCTACAGTGGGTAGCTCACCATCCTCATCAATCCTATATTCATCAAACAAGTCTATATTAAACGTGGCTTCTTGTTCCCGCAGTAAATTGTCAATCTGTATTTTAGAGTAGCTTAGATACTTCTGTAAGAACGTCTTTAAGCTACCTGAGCCACATCCTGCAAAACAGATCCAAACTCCCTTCTCAACATTAATTGAGCAGGAGTCTACTTTATCTATATGAAAGGGACACTTTATGGAGAACTCGTCCTTGTAAGTATCTGGCGTTATACCCACATCTAACAATACAGTTGTCCAATCGGTCATTAAAACTCCCCTGAATTATGAGAATCCTCTTTAATATACCCACTGTCTACATTCCACTCTAGCATGGAGCTATCAATAGACAGTTCACCATCTCTATATTTCTGATATTGGATAATACGTTTGAAGTCATTATCTTCTACCATACACATAGACAGAGCCACATCAGAAGCCCTAAGAAGAGCGTCACCAAAGGCTACATGCTCTGCTCTAGGGGGAGCATATAAATCTGCTGCGTCCCTATTAGCCTGAGTAGAAACAAATGTAGTAATGTTGTGGCTCATACATAGATTCTTAAGACCATAGAACAGAGAGTGCGACTGTTCCCACATAGCCTTTTTACCATCACCACTGGATACTAAGTATACCCCATCTAGAACTACAAAATCTGGTTGATGCTTTCTAACTAAGCCTGAGATAGAATCTAAGCTCATACCTTGTTGTCCTTCTATGTGGTCACATATCAGCATCTTACGACCATTAAGTTTAATCAAGAATTCTTTGTATGCTTCTTCATCAATAGGGTCACCGTTGCGTAGAGCCTTATGAGAAAAATTATACCCCATCATATTAGCTAACACAATATCTGTCCTAAGGCTAATTGCGTTAGTAGGCATCTCTGTGGAGATGAGTAGAGTTTTATACCCTGCCATCATCGCTACAGCGGCTGCATGGACACACATCCAAGTCTTTCCCATTGCTGGCCTAGCAAAGAGAGATATCAATTCTCCTGGCATCCAGCCTACACCCATCTTATTTATAGACTCAAAAGAAGTTGTGATTCCCATCATCCCTTCTTTACGTAGTTCATTCTTATTCTTCCAATCATTATACCTTTCTAGGTGACCACTATCATAGTTAGTAACATCTTCATCATAGACTAAACCAATGTCCTGTAAAGCTGTAACAATCTGTGCATATGCATCCTTAGGCTTTTCAAGAAGCATGGCCTTATTCTTTTGAAAAGACCCTACTACCTGTCTAAAGAGTACTTGGTCTTTAAAGGTATCTAGGGCATAGTCAAAAGTAAGGTTCTTAGCAGTATCATCTAGTGTAGGATAATTTTCACAGATTGTGCTAGTACTTGGCAGTTCCCCGTAGCTATCCAAGTATTTATTTACAAACTTATAAGCATCCCCATGCTGTGCAAAATCTTGTGAAGTATACTTAAACCGATTAAAATTCTTCTTCTCTGTTAAACCTAATATCAGTCCTGACTCAATGTAATCATAATTTTCCATTCTCTACTCCTTCTTAGAATCATAAATAATTCTATTAGAATCGTTGTGTACATAGTATACCACATCTATTTCTTCATAAAAATTATCTACAATCTTCTTCGCTTTAGCAAACGTATTTACTGTGTCTTCAACCCATACCATATTATTTAGTTGGCTAACCCCAATAATTCTAAACTCCCCATCAGGGGCAGTACGATCCTGAAGATGTTCTTTATCTAACTTCCGTTTAGTTTTTACTAGTCCTCTTTGCTGGTGCTTTACTCTTTTCATCCTTGAATCTCTCCATTAAATCTTTTTCTAATTGTATCATCTTAGTATGGTCTGTTGATTTAGGTAGCCATTTAGCTCTCAGCAACCTCAGCTCTTGCCATTTATCTATATACTCCTGTTGATTACTAGACTGAATCTTCCATCGTAATTCAGGGTTATCATCATCAGGTAAATAAAATTTAATCCCTGCAACAAAATAAGGGATAGAAACTGTATTTGAATTTCGTTTAATACAAGCCACTACCCCACATAAAAGAGCATAAACATTATGGACTTCAAGTAGTCCTTTTAGAAGCTTCATTTCATACCCTATGAAACGGCTAGGAACATATTCCTTGTCATGCTTCTTATAATATTCCTCTGAAAAAATTCTATGTAAATCGTTACAATTATAATCCTCTATACTTTTCTCCCTCTTTTCCATGTTCATAACTATCCTCTCCTTCAAATAAGGCATTAACTTTTACTCTAAGTCCTGCTCTAATAGTATACGCTGATTCATGTAAATCTTCAGTGATTTCTTCCATCGTTAATCCTTCTAATCTTAACACAACGAACTGTTCTTCTTTCATTGTTAGATTACTATCTTGAATTAGTTCCATCATTTCTACATGCTCAAACGAATCATCAATAGTACCTAATGCCTGCTGTATTTTATTAGATGGTATATCATCTATTCCTACCTCTAGTAAGTCTTCAATGCTTTGAGTATCTAAGTGTTTTCTCTGTGCTCTAACTATAAGAGTTCGTAATGTATTCAACATAGTTGTATGTAAATACGTATGAAACGTTGTACCGACATCAGGATTAAATCCTTTAGCAGCTTTTAGAATAGCAATTCTTAATTCTTGAGCAATATCATCTCTATCCATATCTACTACAAATGCGGAAGAAGCTATCTTTTGCACTTTAGGTTCCCACTTCACAATTAGATCGTCATTGATTTCTATTGCCGTTTCCATAGCTTTCTCCATAAAGATTTGGGAGTATATCCCTTAGCGATAAGATAGGCGTAGTTAGCCATAACCCCAGAAAAGAACAGTACAATTATATAAAGTACCCATAAAGGTAACGGTGCAAACTTAAAGAACGTTACCATTATTGTGTCCTCTAACATATGCATAGCTGTGATGCCGATTAATAGTTTCCAATAGAGTTTATCTATTTTATCAAGATGCATTAAATACTCCTCTTCCCTGTTATCCCGTCGCGTTGACCTCTATTATAACACGAAGTACTACAAAAAATATGTAGGTATCCTCGCTTATAGCCACCTTTTATTATACGCTTTTTACGTTTAAATTTTAAATGGCAGAACTCGCACTCAACGTCTATAAATTTTATATCGTCTTTACATTTACCTGGGCAAACTTGTTGTTTATTGGGGGTAGGACTATGACATACAGGACAATACACAAGTCGTTTCCGTTGGTATAATCCTTTAGTAGGTACTCCCGCAGTCTTCAAAATGTAAAAAATTCTCTGCTTAGTTACACCAAGCTCTTTAGCTATAGCTGGTAAAGTTAAGTAGGGTCGTTTTTCTTTTAGGTCTATTGCTTTGCTTCGTGTAGACATTATAACACATCAGCCTAAATAATTATTTCTACTACGCCTGGTGTAAATGCATACATTCCCGCTCCCTTCTTAGGCCAACTATCAGACTGGGGTTCAAAGATTTTTGATGTACCATCGGAGAACACAACAATATTATAGGCATGTCCTCCCGCATAATCAATTACTAATCCTACTGTATTCACATGAAACTTTCTATCTACTCTGGCTTTAAACGAGAAAGCAAAGTTATCGCAATCATATTTCTCGGCTACATACTTTTTATTGTCTGTCCAATCCCAGTCAATTATCTTCTGAAACTCTTTTTGGGATACAGCAATGTATTTACGATCTAGCCAAGTAATCTTAGCTGCACCTATAGCCTTACTGACATGTCCTGAGGACATTTCTTTATGACCAGTAAGTTCTGGGGGAGTTAATATTGACAGGTCATCTTTTAATTTAATAAGGGTTGTTACTAATTCTCCCATTTATCTACAACCTCCCTCAACTCTTTAGCAAGAACAATGGCTTCATTTCTCTCATCTTCTAATACTTTAATGCGCCTATTAAGAGCTTCAACCTTCATTTCAAGTTCTTCATTGCCCGAATTTCCTGACTTTGCTTTAATTAATGTTAACAACTGTTCTAATATTTTATTCAACGTCATGGTTTCTTTCCTCCAATAAATCTAAGACCGCCTCACACTGTCTCTCCAACCATAAATCAAACTTACATATCCTACTAGTGAATACTAGTAGTTGTATTACAATTTTCATATTTCCTCCTTTCTAGAAAACGTTTTCTGTTGCTTTAACTGCATTCTCAATGGCGGTTGACCGAATACAACCAGTAACAACATCCGCTAGCCGTCGTTTTAAATCAGTAGCTAAAATTTCAGGGGTAGGTGTTTCTTGATCTGTGCCTATCCATTCTCCTTCTTCATCATATTTAGGAACAGGGCAATGGTGGTGTTCCTGAATTAAATCCCATTGCTCATCTGTAAAGTCTATTGTAACTGTTACTGTCATATTTCCTCCTATACCTCAAACGCAGCTTGTTGTGCTTTTGTAGCTTTATCTTGGATACGCCTAGTAATTCTATTGGTCAAAAAAGTCTTTAACTCTCCTGAAACAATAGCTGCCGTCATTGTAACTGGGGTATACACGTCATCTTCTAAGGTATCTGGAATCTGGAAAGCCTCCCCACCGTGTTCTACTACCAAAGCCCATTGAGCATCTGTTAGTTCGATTGTGATATTTTGAGCCATTTAATTCCCCTCCAAAACTTCTATTCTTTCTTTTAATTCTTTAATTGCTGCTACTAATGGGGCAACTAATGATTCATATGCAATGCCCCAATCAACAACCCCTGTGTCTGCATCAGTAACTTCTGAATACACAGCCATATCTTCGGTATACCCAGAATCCAAAACAGCTTGTTTCATTTCTTGAGCCGTAAACCCAAACTCAATTTCAGTTCTATCGACTCGATTAAATGTTATGGGGTTTAATCTAGTGATAAAATCTAAGCCCTTCGTAATAGCTACTTTATTTTCTTTTAAGCCTGCGTCCGACGAAACGTCAGTAGCTAACGATGAGTACAGTCGTGCCCATCTTTTGGAACCTTTTCCTAAGTAGTAAGTACCACTAGCAGAAGGGTATATATCATTCATGACAGTTACGTCAGTAGTTGTAAATCTCATTTGGATACTGCCACCGGCACTAATAGCTACTCCAGAATCATAATACATACCGGAAGTTAAGTGGTCATCAAATGTATGTGAAGGGTCACCAGCAGAACCATCACCAGCTCTTACTTCATAACAGTCCGTGATAGTGTGATTATTCATATCTATATAAGAATCTATAACCATCCAATCGTTAGTACCATCACTACTTGCCCACCACAAGTCTCTACCATTACCTCTACAGACCAGACCCTTATATAAACCAGAGGTATAGAAGTACAATCCAGTAGTAGTATCAGCCCTTCTACGAATACTTAGTGCACTTGACGTACCATCATCCACACTCATTGTACTTGTCCATGTATGTGCGCCTGTCCAAGTAGGATTATCTCCTAATCCTACGCCACTACTGCTACCCGTAGTACTAAACTCTGTACCAGACAATGAAAGCCCAGAACCCGCTGTATAAGTAGTATCACTGTGTGTTCCATGCACAGAAGGAGCTTGCCAAGTAGCCGCTCCAGTAGTAGACCAGACCAGCAGCTGCCCCGATGAACCCCAAGGAGGAATATGTTCATACTGATTACCAGTAGTGTGGCTAATAGTACCAGTAGCTGTAATGGGGCCACCAGTAATGGCTCCTGATGTAGCTACTGATGTTACTGTTCCACTGCCGCCGCTGCCGCTATTAGTTACCCATTCTAAATCCCAAATATAAGGACTAGTGGTAGTTCCCGACCCAGTAAAAGTTCCGCTTTTTAAAGCCAAGACTTTCCCTGCGCCGCCACCGCTATAAGGAATCTGATAAATCATGCTATATGTTGGGTTGGCCTCCTTGACCCTATCCAATCCTACATAATTACCATCACTGGAGTCGTGTAATTTAGATGAAGATGATCCAGTAGCTTGAGCATAATCACCACTTTCCATAAAGACTAGAGGTCTATTACCAATAGCTACTTTACCCTTTAGGGGGTCAGGATAGAATGCAATATCTTGGCTAAAAGATGTAAGAATTAGGTCATTAGGAGAAGTGGTTATGTAAAACTCATCACCTGAACCATACGTTAAGCTACCTGTCCCAGTAGTATAAATCTGGGCAGACGAAACATTAGACTCACCAGCCTCGTTCCACCAAACCCCAGAATTTACACTGTTTTCTAATTGTAGGCCAGATGTTATAGCTAACTTTGACCTTTTTACACTTTGGGTGGCATTATTATAGATAGACAAACCATCAACATCAATTACAGCAGCCCCACCTATGAAGTAGGCTTTACCGTCAGTTGCTTTAAGTTCAAACTGTGTCGTGTCTGTTGTACTAGCTCTGCTAACACCTTTGATAGAAGTATGACTCATATCAATATAGCTTTGACCACTAGCAGGAGAGAAGGCTGTGGCACCGGTCATAAAGAGGCCATCAATAGCAGCACCGTTCTGCTTTAATATAATTCTGGCGGTATTTACTAACCCGCCATCAATGGTAGTACTCCCGTTATTAATGGCATCCATATAGTCATGCTTATACCAGCCATTTCCAGAAGTAACTATACCACTAACACCAGCCGCACTAGCTATATATTGTACCTGTGTACTAGTTTTTATCCATATATCACCCGCAGCAAAAGATACAGGGGTGGTTGCTGTTCCTTCTATTTGGAAAAGGGTGGCACCCTTTTCCCCTTCTGGGGCATTAGCATTTCTTATTTCCCATGTAGAGGTTGTCGAATCATAAACTTTAATTACTACAGGTGACGTGTTCAGGTCAAACCAAACATCATTATGACGAGGATTGCTTGGAGTACTAGTTGAGGCTGTAGTTATTGTCTTTTCGGAAATCTCGGCACGGGCAGCTACAGTTAATTTACCAGTATCTAGTGTACCTGCTTGAACATGGGTAGCAATAATTGCATCTGCTGCTATAACTGTGGCATTAATCGTGGGTGCTTTAGAATTAAAGGGAAGAATTGTAGGAGATTTTTGAGTTGCATCAGCCCCAACTACGACTAGCCCTAATAATACTTTAGAATCTCCTGTAGCAGTCGCATGAGTAGTAGTGAAGGAAACTGGGAGGGTTCCCGTAAGACCCGCACTTGTGCCATCTAGGTACATATAGTTAGTACTATTATTTGCTAAGTTGCCCGTATTACCTGCGGAAATTGTAACTACATCATCATTACCAAAGGTTAACGTAGATGCTCCACCAGAAGAACCATTATCCCACATAACCTGATTATAAAGATTATTCCTTGGCTTAACAGCTAGATTAGAAGTCCACGGTCTTGTTCCTTTTGCAAGTAAAGCCGTAGTCATAGAGTTAGGTTGTATAATTCTAGAGGCTTCAATAACTTGACTATCCACTCCTAGTACATTTGAAAAAGTGTTCATAAAGTGGATATTTACCATACCCATACCATTACCTGAAGACCCATCAAAAGGTATGTTTACAGTGTATAAAGACCCATCCACATTAAAGTTTCCTTTAATCTCTTTAGAGCCAGCATCTTCATTTGTACCAATTGTTAAATAGGCTAGGTTAATAAAACTAGGAGCCTTGGAATACCCATCATCATCATGAGTAAGTTCAGCCGCTTGAACATCATATGTACCATCAGCTTTTTCTGCATTCCGATCAAAGTATAACACATATTGCTTATTAGCTTGCATAGGGGAAGGATATGCCGCAGCAGTTAAGGCAGCATCCGTACTCCCAGGATTTAATTGAAACCTACGGCCTGGGTGACTAGATACAGAATGAACTTTAATCAACCCACCTGACCAAGAAAAGGAGTTATAATCACGGAGAGTCGCAGCAGCTAGGTTAGGGGCAGCACCATAGGCATGGTCATGCCACCATACCATACCTCTAGCTTCATAAGCACCGGAAGCTAACGCCATTGCATCTTGGGTTGTGGATTCAGCTAGTTCAACTATGGACGGAACTTGCTGAGAAATTAACTTCTTAGCTGTTTTGTACATGACTTTATCATTAATACCAACAGTACCAATTTCAGAACTAACGTGACCATTATCCCATTCATAGATAATACTTGTTATTAAATGGTCACCTACAGTTACAGCCGTAGCATTATCAACTCGTATAGCCATGCCTGACCTTAAAGGAACATATATATTATATATATCATCTACTGCCCAGCCACCTACACCTGTAGATGATTCACTAGTAGTACCTAATAGAGATGTCTTAAAAAGATTGACTGTAAGTGCATCATTACTAGTATCAATTGCACTTATATACCCTGCAAATACCCCAGAGCTACTCTCTTTAATCACCGAACAGCCTCGTCGCATTCCATAGTCAAGGGGAGTTTTAGTCGCTGCTATAACAGGTTTTAACGAGGAAGTGCTGGTGCCACTTTGAGCTTCACCTGTCCATCTCATATGAGGCCAATCTTTAATTCTAAACATGCCACTTCTCATCCGTGCAATTTTATCGTTATTACCACCTGCTAACCTAGTACTAGCATTCATTCTTATATAAGCATAGTATTCATCTGGCCCACCACCGAATTCCGCTATATCACTATAAGCAAACTTTTTTATTTGTTGGTCAGTTACTGGCGAAGACTTAAATTTACAAGCAATATATGTAGGAGTATATGTACCACCAGCATCTTCCTGCCCAGTTGTCCACCCTCTTTCATATAAGATATCGTTTTCAGATAAAGTTGCTATTATATCGTCTTGAGGTTCTGTTATGATAATATAGGGGTTCCCATTAGCATCTATATCTGAATACTGAATATTTCCTATCCATGTTTTAGTTGACCCCTCAAAAAACTGTTTAGCGTTAGTATTAGCAGTTGTTTGAGCACCCTCAGATTCACCAGTCTGCGTAAACACACCAGAATCTACCCCATTACTTTTATGTAAAGATGTTACCTGCTGAATAGAACGAACATCGAAATCGCCCTCTACTAGACTAGAAGAGGCACCATCCGCTCTTATAGGTTGGGCATACCTAAAAGTACCTATAGTCCCGTTTTCAATTAGGGGCTTTATATATAGTAGGGTAAAGACATCAATTCGTGCGGAGGCTGGTTTATCCCCTTTAACGCCTGGGTACTTATCAGAAGTTCCCCCAAGATTTTTACTCCCTTCAGGTGTACCCTGTCTTCTATCATAGTTTCCTGATACATCTATTCTATATTCTGTACGACCTTTATGGGTTATAGCTACATGTGTTACAATATCTTCTGAGAATCCTGCAAAATTAAAGTCATTAAACATATTACGAATTATATCATTACTCGTAGTTTGATTATCATCAACACTTTCTGTTAGAGCATACTTAGCTGTTAAACCATACGTTTCGGGACTTGAGGTCGAATAGTGACCCTTCCTAAAATAAGTAAAATCTTGTTGAGGAACAGTACTTAACGCATGGATAGGGGTAGTCCTTGTTGCATCTAAGAAAAATTCAAAACCAATTCCTGCTGTACTAGCGTCTATATACCAACGTTCCGACTGTGCTAGGATTTGTATACGCCTTAAAATATCTGTATCATTGGCTGCAATAATGACTTTACCATACGAGTCATCAGCATCTTCCTTAGAATTATCTCTAAGTTCATCTCTCTGAAAAGCTTTAATATAACTAGAACCATTATCAATCTTATGATCTACATATCCTATGGCTTGGGTAGTAGCTGTACCATAAGTAGCTTTAAGAATGAAATCTTTAATCTGATCTAATCTACGAGAAATATTATAGGGGTAATTACCTGGGCCGTTTGTTATAGTTGTACCTTGCCCATTAGAATCTCCAACCCCCCTCAACTTTGTTTTTCTTTCCTCAGTACTAAAATTCTTGGTGTTAGCTCCTACTAAATCTTGTAGAACATCAAAACAAGTAAGCTTTAAAGTTGTACCTAGATTTGCAAGGAAAGGCTCCTCAGATTTATGGATTCTTCCAACAAACAAGGTCATAAAATTTGATGAATCATGTACAATAATACGAGTAAGTTCAGGAAGTAAACCATTAAATTGACTTACCTGTCCATTTGCCAGGGGGTTTGGGCCAAAGGCTAGTGGATGTAATGAATCCACTTCATAAGCTTTACGCACTGTTTGCCTGTTATTAATAATAAGATTACATTCTAGTGGAAGCCCAATATCATCCGTAATTCTGCACGAAATAACGGGACTTCCCCCACTATATTGATAGGGAAGATTAGCGTTTGTAATTGCTACTTCATCATTATAAGCAGGATTAGTAACGCGATTCTTTAATTGTACCCATTTATGATTAGACGCAGTTGCGTCCGTATCATCGAAGTATAAAACCGTTAAATTTCCAGCCATCTATTCTCTCCTAACTAAAAATTCTAGTCTTGGTATCAAATCTAGCTTCACATACAAACTGCATTTGGACAATCCACCTATCCTCTCTACCCGCATCTAATTGAAATCTAGCTTGCTGAAGAGCTACGACATAACTAGCACCCCCTGTAGCCTGTGGGTTATTGCCTGCACCCGTTACTGTCGCACCAGTAGAATCTCTATCAAATATGGGATAAGTATCATCTCCTATAATCATAGTCAGTACATTGTTATCATCAGCAACCCAAGTATATATTGCATCTTCTAATTTATTCTTATAAGGAATATAGTATTGTAGGCTTTGATGAGTTATAGCTTCCATACCCTCATATCCTAGGACTGTAGTTGTATTTACTGGAGCATTTTCTACTACAGCAGATAAAGTAATAGACGGACGAAATATACCAAAGTCTACTAATGCTGGACTATTCTGAGGAATGGGGATTTGGATAGGTGTCTTAGCAATAGATATTGTAAGGCTGTCTACTTTAAGAGCATACGTAGTTGTAACAGCACTACCCGTTTCAGAGTTTACATGTTTTAAAAGAACAGCTAAATCCATCTGCTTACGACCTCCATGACATGGGCATTCGCTGATTAGCAGTGTTCACGTTATATAAATCTGGGTTGCGATTCACAGCCGTTTGTTCATCATTTGATTTATTAGCCATCAAAACCAAGGCTCCACCAATAGCTGCACCAGCCACAGCTCCTATTGCAGTACCTATAACAGGAATCGCAGAGCCTATCATAGCACCCGTCAAGGCACCTCCTCCTATTCCCATCGCCAGTCCTGTTCCACCTCCTGTCATCGCACCACCTGCTACCAGACCAGCACCCATTAGACCAGCACCTCCACGCATACCTACTCCTCTTGCCATTCTCCCCATTCTACTTCCACCACCTCCTGTGACAGGTGGCCCGTATGGGCCGCCCCCGCCGCCACCTCGTGTTACAAGTGCACTATATATTTTCATTAGCCAAGTAACCGTGACTGTTTCGCCTTTCTTCCGAAGCAGCCCCAGTATCTTAAAACCCCCTAGTAATTTAGCTAAAAAGACTCCAATTATAAAGTACTGAAATATATCCTTTAGTACAGTGCCAACCTTACCAGGGAGAAAACTCGTAATAAACCTGACACCTTTAGCAATTGCTTGAATTACTTTAACAATCACCCCAACTATTTGTTCAGCCTTCGCTTGAATCCCAGGAATATTAGCAGCCATACTCTTTAGAGCTGCAACTATTAGAGGCATAAATGGTGCTAAGATAACATCAACGAGAGCACCCAAGATTTGGAAAATGGTTCCTAGTGTACCAGTAAAAATTTGGGACTGCTTTAAGATAGAAGCAATACCTATATTAATACCTAAAGTATTACGTACATAGCCAGAAGTTTTTTTGTTTATACTATCTAAAGACTTGGTATCCTTACTTCGTGCTTTTTCTACCTCTCTATTATCAGTACGTGTGTCATTAGACTGTTTTACATCCGAAGGGTCAACAGCACCGCCAGGGGCATCAGCACCTCCAGCCATCTCTAAAATTATTTTACCAATTGTTGTATCGCCACCTTGTTGGGTTGTCATATATACAGTCCTATAATTATGTCATTCTGTTTTGTTGCTGGCTATTTGCCCTGTCTTGAAGTTCTTGTTCATAATCCGTTAGAGCCTGAATAGTGGCTAATATATGCTGCATATCATCATCACTAGCACTTACAATTAATTCCCACGGAATCTTCATCTTTAACAATGAGATGATAGTAATCCAATATACGTCTGTAAAATTATGTGCTAAGTTCTTTTCTGGCACCCCCCTTATATTTCTAGCTATCCTTTTTTTAGGGCATCCACACTTTGGGCTTGGTCTTCTCCAAAAGCCTTGGGTACAAGACTTTCCAGAGCTGCCCCTAACCGTGAATCAATGGATGATAGAAAACGCTCATCCGTAACGCCCCACGGAGCTTTTACAATCATCTGAGCTAAACAGGCTTTAACATATCCATCACCATCAAAGTCTACTTGACCACCGTCCTGCCATTTTAAACATTCAGATATGATTTTATTCCGCTTACTCCAGGGTATGGGTTTCACCTGAAGCTCAATTTCATCACCCGTTTCAGGAATGGAAAGGATTTTAATTTCAACATCAGAAGAAATTAGATACTTAGAAACATCAAATTCTACCCCTTCACTCGCTGCTGTACTCTTTTTTTGTTTAGTGGACATACTTACCTCCTATGGATAATACGCTTCTTGATCTCTTACAACTATTGTCATATTTCTAAATATCATGTCTACGGCTACTTGTAGGGGAGCATCTGTTGTAATCGTGTGTGGAGCAGACCTAATGAATGCACCACCACTGTTAACAGTTCCTGAAAGAGCTTTGCCTAAACTGCCAGGATCATGATCTCCTGAAGCAAGAGTCCCATGATGACCAGAAAATTCGGTGGTAAGGTCGCTTCTATCTAGCCCAGGAATGTCTATCCAAATGGCATCTTCCCAGGTATGTGCACCGTTATCCTGAAATGTGCCCCGTACAAATTTAAGACTTATAGCAAAACCTGCATGACCCCCGTTAGCAGTATATCTACCTTCTAACAATAACTCTTTAAATAAAGAAGTAGCTTTATCAAGATTTGTAGCTGTTCCTACAACAGTATTTGACCCTGTATCTGGAAGAGCTAGAGTACAAGTCATAGAATATTCACGGCGTTGTTCTCTAATTTCTGATGGCCCTTTATGATCACCATGCCTCTGTCCTATATAATAGCGGGGGTCTTCATTATTATTGATAGCAATATTAAATCCTCTCACCCTCGCAAATTCAGTACCATCTATTAATTTAACAGACCCACCAGAGAAATAGTAGGGTTCTGTAGTTGGGAGTTTTATATCAGCTACATCATACTTATTCATGATGGCATATCCAGGCATTCCTTGGGCTTCGAGTATGGTTCCATCTTCTACTGCCATTTCTCCTGCATTTGGATACCTCGATACCCCAGCCGTATGTGAAGCCTGATTATGAATCATGTCTTTAAATACAAGACTATCCCAGTTGACTGTTAGAAGCCCCCCTTCTTCAGCCAATATGGACATGGCTCCTACTTTTCCGCCAAGCCAGCGTCTATCAAAACGTTGTAGGTTATTTTCCACGCTGTCTTTCATGCCCAAATGTAGGCATAAGGAATCTAAATCATTCTGTTCTAAAATATAATGAGTAACTCCAGATTCAGGAGTTACCAGATGTATATCGGCAAGGTTAGGATGACTATACTTAAAGGGATGCTCATATTCTACCCAAGCATTACTTGGGACAATTCTTTTAACCACATTTATTTCAGGTGGATTAGTAGCCGTAGCTAAAGAAGGGTCTATTTCCGTTAGATTATACCCATCAGCTTGATACCCAACGAAATGGGGTGCACCTATTGCCCAATTAGCACCAGTATGAGCAGTATTGCTAGTTTTAACCCAAACATCCCCAGGTGAAATACCTCCAGTAACATTTAGATTAGTGTCTGTTAGTTGTCTAGGAATTGGAACTTCTGTACCAATTCCCCATCTAAGAGGCCACCCATTTAGAAGAATGATTCCATTCAAAGCACCTTGATAAGTATGCTGACCTGAATACACACTAGTAAAGTTACGCATAGAAGATTGACCTAAGAAATATCTAGGTTCAATAGCCATAACTGGATCAGGAGTATCAATAGTATCATATACCCCAGGAACAAACTTAATATGTTTAGACGTTGCTAAAAGCACATCTGCATCAGGAGATAATATACTGAGAACGGGTTGAACTCTTGTAGCTGAACCCCCACTGTAATTGACTTGGTTATGATTAAATGCCAATGGTCTGTCTAGAAAAAACCATCCTTTATTACCAGTTCCACTATCTTGTTCTACATGCTCTATACGTCTGATTTCAGTATGCCCTGAATGAGCAGTTGCATCCGTACTAGGAACTGACCCATTAGCATCTGTAGGTGTGGGGGGGCCAATTGTAATAAAATCTCCTGGCTCTTTTAATCGTGTATCACTAACATAAATTTTAGTTGTGCCAGGCGGGTAATTTGCAGGGCCATCGGCATCAAGAACTGTATCAGCTCCTGACCCTGTTCTTACATTTGTAATGGCTAATCTATCTGGATCTGCACCCGAAGATGTTTCCCTCATTATTGTTAGTTGTGCCTGGTCTGGTCGTAAGACAGCCATAGTTTCCCCTCCGTAGTCAATACCTACTTATATATTATACTCTAAATTAAGTGGTTTCCAAAAGGACTGCTTTGTTTTCTAGTTGGATAGTAATCACGCCTGTCCACAAGTTTACTTGTTCTTGTGTAAGCTCTGAAAAGCTAAGGAATCTTACTCTTTGGAAGTTAGCTAGGCCATGTACCTTTACGTGGAGTATCCGTCTAACCTCTCTCATAACATCATATAATCTCTGCCTATCTGCTAAAGTATATACTTGTAACTCAACCATATAATTTCTATTACCGTATTTATAGTTTCCTATGGGCTGTTCATCTACCGCAGGATTACCTGCCTTACCTACTATCTGGTCATTCACGTTTAAATCAATACGTAGTGGGTCACCAGCCCCTGTAACTTCTACAAATCCAGGCTTTTTAGTACTACCTGAAACATTAGCATAAGTCCAAGTAGCATCTAAGATATCTAGTACATCACTAGCTGGTAATGGTTCAGTATTAGGCATTAGAAAGTCTCAAAGGCTCTCATAGAATCTAGCAGAAGCTCAACTTCCATTGACCACGAATCAATTTTCTGAGCTATTTGCATCCTATCAGTTCCACTCACTACTAAATTCCCGAAGTCTGCACTTCTTAAGACTTCAATAGCTACTAGTTTTCTAGTAGAATCAAATACAATTCCTGCTTCTCTAGCATCAGCATGTATATCTCGTCCAGATAAGTAATCAACTTTAACAGGCATCATAAATTCTCCACCACCAAATCTCCATACTGGTGCATTGTATGACATAAATCGTGCAGGCAGTAAGAAATATCTAGAGAACTGTACCATTCCAAGTTCTGGAAGGAGGAAGTATTCATTTTTACGTCCAGCAGTTTTAGTCTCCCAATCAGAACCATCCCAAATAGATAGGCGTAGAATCCTAGTGGGGTCAGGTCTATCTAATTTAAACCCATTGAGATTAAAATCATGGTACTCTTCAGCAACATAGTTTGGCCTCCACGATTTACGGGTAAGGTAGTCCACTCTAGATTCAGCTGATTGAATATATTGTTCTACTGTATCTTTAGTAGGTGTTGTAGTTGTTGTAAAATCAGCAGTCCCAGTTATATTTCCTAGCTGTAAGAAGTTGAAAACATCCTGTGTACTACAATATGTAGCATACGGACGCTTCTGCATACGATATACTTGAGGCACAGTGTCTACTGTAGCTGGGGTAACCCTAATCCAATACTTAGTTTGGCTATTTACAGCTTGTGTACCCCAACTACTAAGCTGATTAGATGGGAACATTTCTACCCCATCCCGACTAAAGGCATATCCTACTCCTGCAAGAGGGTCATTCACATCTCGTGAAAGCCTACCTGACGAAGGTGTAAAAGCAGTCCAACCATTACTCCCATCAGAAAATTCCCAGGTTAAAGCACCTAGACTACCTGAAGTAGCTAAATCAAATACAGCCAAGTCAAATCTATTGGCATCCCCCAAATAGAGATAATGACTAGCTGTATCAAATATAGTAGTAGCAGTTCCCAAAGGGGATTGCATCTCTTGAGTTATATTTGTAAAGCCACTATTAGCTGACGTAGCTTTAAATATTGTATCAAATTCCAATCCTGCTGATGAGGGCATTGTTTCTCCTTATGAAGCTATTACTTCAGATGGGTATTGTTCGCTTCGCTCAAAACTATCTTCATCTACAACCCCGTTAATACTTTCTGGTGCTGCTTCTTGCTTGCCCCTCAAGTACATGGCTATGCCATTAAGGTTATGAATCTGTTGTGTAAGTTGTTCTCGTTGGGTATTCAGGGCATTTAGTTGAGCCACCAATTCTTCTAGTTGCTTAGTTACTTGATCCAAATCTTGTTCCACATCTATATCTGACATATCTTTCCTCCTAACCTTTTGTTTACTTATATATTATACCACACTTCGTCGTTTAATTGGCAGCTTGTCCACTCCAGTCTGTCATATCTATGGTGATGGACGTTTTGCTGCTTCCTCAGCTTCTCTCTGCACCGCAGTTTTATAATCATCTCGTGCTAATACCATATTAATCAATGCATCGTCATGAGCAGGGATGGATTCTACATCTGGGTCTGCCAATAATTTGATGTGCCAATCAGCAATCATTCTTGTCTTAACCGATTGTAATTTGCCATCCATTGCCATTTGAATCCAATCATCTACATCCAATAATTCATTGGCAAGAATCTTCATATTCATATCTGAAATTGTTACTGTAAAATCCATAAGTATCTCCTTATGCCACCAAATATGCTGACCAATATGTGCCTGCTTCAAGGTCTACCACTTGACTTCCATAATAAAGGTATCCACCAAAATAAGCATAATCATTTGCATCCAATTCTACTAACTGTGACCATCTAACAAATAAATTACCACTGGTAGTGTATGCTTGCGCCCAAGCATTTGAACTACTTATAGATATAGTACCGCCTGGCCCATCTGTAAACAGGCTCAAATTAAAATACGTATTTGAACTATTCAGATGGTTTAAATATATAGACACATTAAATTGGTACACCCCAGTTACTGGAGCAGTAAATTTTCCATTAGCAAAACCTGACCCTCTATTTTCAATAATGCTCCACTGGGAATTGGCATAACTTTCAGACTTAAATAAAATAGTATTACCAGTAACATTGGTTTGTTGGGTAGTTAACTTTGCAATAAAAGCTGGCTGTCGGGCTTGAGTTATTGCTCCATTCCCATCAATTTTCAAATCTATGCTTCCATCACTATCATTAGTAATTCTAAAAGTACCATCGGTTCTAGCAGAAATTGCCCATGCTTGACTGGTGCCACCTGTAGGAACCATGTCAAACTGAATGTTTCCAGCCCTACTCATACGTAGAGCATGATTACCACTATGCCACGTTAAGGTTGCATTCTGAGTCAACGTATCGGTATCAGACCAATAAGCAATACTAGCAGCAGCACCAGTACCATCTATTCCACCAGCAGCAGCCCAAGCATTAGCCCCATTCAAAAAGGTGCTGCTACTACGAGTTCCGCTACTTCCTAACTGTGCAACTGGTACAGTACCAGATGTAATTTGCGTCCCATTCAGGGCAGTTAAGGCTGCTCCATTCAAGACTGGGAGAGTACCATTAGCAGTTATGTTACCTGCGGCTAATCCAGTTATGCCTACCCCACCGCCTACAAATTCTGTTGAAGTAATACTTGTTGCACCAGTAACAGCACCAGCATCTATAATAACTAAAGCAGTATTATTAAAACTCTTTCCAGTAGTTCCATTCCATGTTATTACTGCATTATTAACAGTAGAACTAGGGACTGTTATTGATGCGTTATGGTCAAATGCTGTATTAGCCATGTGTTACTTTACTCCTTTCCTGAATAGGTGTCATAATAGCTCCCAATACTCCCTCTAAAGGATTAAAGTCAGGTTCTGCTGCTCGTTTACAGAGAGCCGCCAATGCCGCCATTGTTAAACCTTTTGCTACTACAACGTCTGCTTCTGGGCGATAAGCAATAGAAATATTCTCCCCATCATATTCTATACATACACGGGATTGAACACCCTCAAAGAATGGGCGGTCAGGAGCATCAAATAATTGGTTATACATATCAAATATACACTCTGACATTACGCCAAGAGTTTCCAGTGGAGATAAATCACTTCCCCATGTAGTTGTACCTTCAGTGCTTACATCAATATTAATTGACGGCATATTAATCCTTTTGACACGCTGTTAATTGTATATATGGGGCGTTAGTGCCTGCCACAGAGCCAGCATTAGCATTAGTACCGGCTGGAGTTCCAGCGGAGGCGGCAACAACCACATTTGAGTGCATTACTACGGTTGGAGTATTGCCTTTATAATTCAAATCTCCAGTACTACTCCGTGCTGGAAATCGGCCTACCGGACTAACAGTGTCACCAGCTTCATCCATAGCTTTTGCCGAATGGCCGTGGGTGGCAAGTGCAGAACCAGAAAAGGTATGTGTGTGCTGTCCTACAGCACGATTCTCTTGGTTAGTCAGGGCTGTTCCTACTGTCCCTGATACTGTTCCACCAGAAGGAACACCAACAACGTACCTTCCTCTTGCAGCCGTATATTCTGACCATCCACTAGGACAAGCCCCCGCCATGAATGCAATCACCCCACTAGGAACACCGCTAGGAGTTTGCCATTGCATATCCCCACGTAAAAATGTGGATGAACTAGCTGTTCCAGAAGTAGTGTTTAATTCTGCCACACCAATGGCATCATCAGCCATTTTTGCATTTGTTACAGAATTATCGGTAAGGGCTATACTAGATAAAATATTTCCACTTGAATTATATACTGTCCAACCCATCTTAGGTTACCTCCAAGCCGTATATGTTATAAGAAATAGATGTGCTATCTGTATTAGCAATACCGTAAAGAATATCTCCTGCATCTAATATGATACTACCAGTA
>Ga0209089_10000607_pt1 | contig 32784 bp, 27 predicted proteins | sample ArcticOcean_MG_C_FD_187431 | JGI IMG/M metagenome (GOLD analysis project Ga0209089, IMG submission 187431) | Marine microbial communities from western Arctic Ocean - ArcticOcean_MG_CB2_150 (SPAdes) (version 2) | ecosystem: Environmental > Aquatic > Marine > Oceanic | place: Arctic Ocean: Canada...
ATTTAGAATTTTTTAAGTAAATTTTAAATTTCATGTTGTAATTGATATTTAATAAAATTACTCATTGTATAGTTTTTAGTAATAATAATTATACTAATATAGTGTCTAAAATTACTTGCACACAAGTTTTGTACAACTTTTAATTAAAAAAGCTATTCATTTATATTACTTTTGTAGATACAATGGCGAATTACTCGATAGATCAATTATCAAATATTACTGGATTTAGCAAATTGCTTATCAGAACTTGGGAAAACAGATTTGATCTATTTACCCCCAAAAGAACCAAAACAAATATTAGGTTTTATGATGATGATTCTCTTGTTAAAGCTTTAAATGTTATGATTTTAAAGGAGAAAGGACATAAAATTTCTTTTATTGCTTCACTTACTAATAATCAAATAGAGGAATTAATTAGAAACATCTCTATTGATGATGAGATTTATCATTTAAAACAATTAAATAAGATAATTGAATCGGGTTTAAGATTTGATAAAGGTTTGTTTAATAAAGTATTTAATGACTCATTGAAGAAGTATGATACCTTGTATATCTACAAAAATATTTTATTACCAGCACTAAATCGAATTGGATATTTGTGGCTTACTAATGAGATTCTCCCTTCTCAAGAACATTTTATATCTGAGCTTATCAAGCAAAAATTATATTCTAGGATTGACAATGCTAATAACGATAACGATAAGGATAAAGAAGTTTGGCTTTTGTTCTTACCTGAGGGTGAACATCATGAAATTGGACTTTTAATGGCTAGCTTAATATTAAATGAAAATGATAAGTTTGTCATTTATTTAGGGCAGTCAGTACCGTTAGAATCCTTGAATATCTTGAAGGATTATTATACAATAAATAAGATTTTATTCTTTGTGGTTGGGAATTCTACCATTAATAAATTAAATGATATTGTTTCTTATTTAGATAAATCTTTTTCTGGATCTGAAATTATAACTGTGACTAGAGAAAATAATATTTCTCTGAAGGGTTTTAAGAATGTTAAAATTATTTCTACCATTGATGAGTTTAATGCAATATTCAATTAGTTGAAAAATTATCACAAAATAAACGCTTCAGATCTCAAGAAGTTTGAATCTAGAACTAGAGCAGAACTAATAAATACGATAAGTGGTTTTAAAAGCCCTGTCCTTGTAGGTACCGTCAATGGAGGAGGAACTTATAATTTGAGTATAATTAGCTCTATTGTTCATATTGGATCAAATCCAGCTATGATTGGTATAGTTTTGAGGCCGCCTGGGGAATACTCGCATACTTTTAAAAATATTATAGATACCAAGCAGTTCACTGTATCTCATATTCACAGTGATATTATAAAACAATCTCATAAATGTAGTGCAAAGTATCCTGAACATATTTCTGAATTTGAGGCTGTGGGTTTGAGTCCTTATGTTAGTAAGACAAAAGATTGGAAAGCACCTGCGGTAGTTGAATCAAATATTAGAATGGGTCTAGTATTAAACAAAGTAATTGAGTTGCCTAATCAATGTAATCTAGTAATAGGTGATGTAGATTGGATGGAAGTAAATCAGAGTTCATACGATAACAAAAGCGTCAAGTTTGATTTAAACAACATATGTATTTTAGGTGTTTATGAATATTATAAGACCAGTAAACTCATGAAATTAGATTACGAAGAATTTATACAACCTTGAAGTTGTTTTTTGACTTAAACATTCAGCAAACACTAAGCTTTAAGGTGGTAAAAACAAAAGAGCCAGCTTGCGCGGACTCTTCAGTTTTCGTAGTAGCGGGGGTTTGAGTTACCTCGCTGACTTTGTCATCTCGGTGAGTCCCAATTGGGGGGCTTTACAATTATTCTAAACATAAAAAATCGCTACCACCACCCTTCGGGTGATGATTCGGCCCTTTTGCATTTCCTCCACTTAAACAAGCATTGCTTGTTACGCGCTTGAAATGCAAAAGGGCCAGCACACTTTGTGTACTAGCCCTTTTTTGTCTTTCGACGTTGTAGCGGGGGTAGGACTTGAACCTACGACCTTCGGGTTATGAGCCCGACGAGCTACCAACTGCTCCACCCCGCGATGAGGTTCCGATTCAGCTATGTGCTAGGTCATAAACCCTAGCGCAGAAGCGGACGACAAAGGTAGTCCGTCTTTTTCCATATCCAACAATAATAAATGATTTTTTGAAATATAAGTTATTCAAACAAAACGGACATCTTATTTTCTAGATGTCAATAAGAGCAACAAGCTTTAGTTGTATTTACTCATAATTTAAAACATACTTTAGAAATCCTTCACCAATGGGGATAGCTAGAGAGTTCACATCGCCGCTTCTTTCTGGGTGCCATTGAACTCCAACGAAGAATGGGTGAGCGATTGTATCCTTGTGTCGAACACCCTCAGCCAATCCGTCTGGAGCAATAGCCCAAACTTCCAAATCTTCTGCCAAACGCGAAATACCTTGGTGGTGGTTACTCACGGGATCTAAAATATTGGATATATTGATTTCAAAGACGCCGATGTTTTTTACGATTTCAATAGGGTGATTTACTGCGCCAGAGAGTCCCCTGTGAATATTACTTAGAGTGTCTGGCAGGTTAGGGTGAAGGCTACCTCCCAAGTGTACGTTCATGAATTGAAGACCCCGGCAGACTCCGAGGCACGGAGTTCCATTTTCTAAAGCATAGTCTAAAAGCGCTCCTTCGAGTTCATCTCTTAGTATGTCTATTGTCCCACATCTTATCGTGTCAAAAGAGTTGCCGTAAAGACCTGGATGTATGTCTACACCACCAGTCATTATTATTCCATCAGCATTTTCAAGTTCTAGGGCTAATTGAGAAAGGGGTGTAGTATATGCGTTCACCCAATTTATTTCAATTGTAGTATCGAGTTTCTCAATGAAATTACGGTATGAGGAAGAGCTATTTGGTTTAGAGAGGACGATGGTTACCGACTGTGGCTTTTCTTTTAAGGAATAGTTACTATCACCACACGCAGAAAATGTGCAAATAAAGAAGACTAAAAATAAAAGGCGGAGTTTATCCATACTCCAAAAGTAAGTTAGCCTTTATGTAGTCCGCACTCTTGAGACGACTTTTCCCACCACCATCTCCCTGATCTTGGATGCTCTCCCTCTGTAACAGCCCTAGTACAAGGTTCACATCCAATTGAAGGGAATCCTTTTTTGTGGAGCGAGTTAATTGGTACGTTGTGTTTTTCTAAGTAGTTTTCTAAATCTGAATCAGACCAAGTTAGAAGTGGGTTGAATTTTAGAAGCCCAGAAAGTGAATCAAGTTCTATTCTAGGGAGATTATTCCTATTGTCTGATTGATCAGCTCTCAGACCTGTTACCCAGACTTCAGCTCCTTCTAATGAACGTAAAAGTGGATTAATTTTCCTAATCCGACAGCATGTTTTACGTGATTCAACAGACTTAAAAATAGAATTCATACCCTGCTCATTAACGAATTCTTCAAGGCTTAATGTTTCTGGAAAAAAGCTATCAATTTCCACTTTATATCTTGCTTTCGTTTTGTCGATGAGATTATATGTTTCAGGAAACAGTCTTCCAGTGTCCAGAGTTGCAATCCTTATAGGGAGGTTGTTTCTGCAAATGATGTCTGTTAAAATTTGGTCTTCAAGCCCCAAAGAGGTTGTGAATATAACCCTTTCCGGGTGCCTGTCACAAAGTTCCATCAGCGCCACAACAGGGTCTGAGTTTAGGTTGAAAGGAATAGATTGGCTAGTCATAGCCGGCAAAGATAGTTTAATCCTACATATCTTATAGGATTAAAGTAATATTAATCTAATTTTTTCAAATCAAATCTATCAGAGTTCTTTTTTCTAGTACTTTAAGGTTAGCATCTCTCACCTCTGCCATTAATTTATTCAATCCGCAAGAGATTTCATTACAGTCATCACAACGCTCATAGAAATTTAATGAGACACATTTTAATGGGGCTATGGGGCCGTCTAAAATTCTAATTACTTGAGCTAAATTAATTTTCTCAGGAGGACTAGTGAGATAATAACCACCGCCTTTCCCTTTCTTACTGCAAAGAATATCATTTTTTCGTAATTCTAACAATATAGATTCTAGAAACTTTACGCTCATGGGATGTTCCTTCACGATGTGGCTTATAGGAAGAGGTCCGTTGCCTTCATTGCGAGCAAGAGAGGTGAGAGCTCTGAATGCATATTGAGCTTTTTTAGAAAGCATTGGGGGGTTAGATTTCTGATTCTAGTTAGGTAAAAGTAACATTATAAATATACATTCAGTGTTGTAATGAATATACAGTTTTTAAGGATATTTGATTAAGGTAATAATCAGTACCTTTATGGCCATTATTTATAACAAGTCGAAATCGCATTACATATGTTTAGATATATTTTATCTACGTCTATTTTGTCTATTCTTACTTTTTCTGTGAGCTTTTCCCAATCGGGACACATTGCTATAGAATGGAATGAACAGGTTTTAGAAGCAATTAGGAATGACTTTGCGAGGCCTACAGTTCACGCTCGTAATCTCATGCACTCAAGCACGATAATGTATGATTGTTGGGCTGCTTACGACACAACATCTTCTGAGCATTATTTATTAGGTAATACGATTGGAAGCTTTACGAGCGTTTTTGACTTCGAAAATTTTGAACCTAACATTCCTCCTAATGCCATAGATAAGATAATTGCTCAAGAGGTTTCTATGAGCTATGGAGTTTATAGATTGATTAAGCATAGGTATATGAGTTCTCCTCAATGGTCTTCAACGCTTTTAAACATTAATGCGCAAATGGCTTCACAAGGTCTTGATACCTTAATCGTTTCAACGGATTATTTAAATGACGGACCGGCTGCTCTTGGAAATTATTTAGCGGAACAGATTATTGCTTTTGGAATGCAAGACGGAGCAAACGAGGCGGGTGATTATGCGAGCACTTGCTATACATCTGTAAATCCTAACATTCTACCAGAAGAACCTGGGACAAGTGGTATCATTGATCCTAATGCTTGGCAAGCTATTGAGCTTTCTATTTCTATAGACCAAAGCGGTGAGGTTATCACTGAGGTACCCCCATTTTTAGGCCCTGAGTGGGGAGAAGTACAAGGCTTTGCTCTCAGAGATTCCAACTTGACTCATGTTGTTGTAGATAGTTGTACGTTTAAGACATACTATAATCCTGGTCCTCCAGTTTATTTAGACACCAATGTTGCTTCTAGCTTCGATGAGAGCTTATATAAGTGGGGATTCGGAATGGTAATAAAGTGGTCTGAGCATCTTGATCCTTCTGACGGAGTTATGTGGGATATAAGCCCTGGTTCACTAAAGTATAATGGTGAGACTCCTCCTGTTGAAGAGTTCGCAAATTTCTATGATTGGGAGCGAGGTGGTCTTGTGAGTTGGTATAATGAAGATGGATCTTTCGGCGGGAATGGTCACGAAGTAAATCCATTTACGGGTCTACCATATGAACCTAATTTAGTTCCCCGTGGAGATTATGGACGCGTAATTGCTGAGTTTTGGGCTGACGGCCCAGATTCAGAGACACCTCCTGGTCACTGGTTTACTCTCCTTAATGAATTCATTCTTGTTCCACAATCAGGTGACCATAGGTGGAGGGGGCAAGGGCCTATCATTGAAGATGAGGAGTTCGCTGTAAAGTCCTACTTAGCTTTAGCTGGCGCTATGCACGATTGTGCAATCGCCGCTTGGAGCAATAAAGGATGTTACGACTACATCCGACCTGTTTCAGCTATTCGTTATATGGCAGAGAAAGGCCAAAGCACAGACACGACTCTCCCTAATTACCATCCAGCAGGCCTACCACTGGTGCCTGGGTTTATTGAAGTTGTAGATGATGATCATCCACTTGCCGACTTTGGAGACGAGGATCATGTTGGGGAGATTGCGATACATAGTTGGAAAGGACCAGATTATATTGAGGTTCCTCAAATTGATGAAGCTGGTGTGGGTTGGATTTTAGCTGAGCAATGGTGGCCATACCAAAGACCAAGTTTCGTAACACCGCCTTTTGCGGGGTACTTCAGCGGTCACAGTACATTTTCACGTGCTGCAGCTGAGATCTTAGAGATGTTAACAGGGTCTGCTTATTGGCCTGGAGGAATGGCAGAGTGGTCCGCTCCTCAAAATCAATTTCTTGTATTCGAAGAAGGTCCTTCTGTTGAATTTAGCCTTCAGTGGGCTACATATTTAGATGCTTCTAATGAAAGTGCTCTGTCTAGGATTTGGGGAGGTATTCATCCACCTGTAGATGATGCTCCAGGGCGTTATGTTGGAATTCTCGCAGGTAAAAATGCATTCAATTTTGCTGAGACTATAGTGTTCCCTGACTGGGCAATGGAATTTGGAGGTGAAGGGTTCTTACCTAGTGAAGAATGTAGTTGTGATTTTGACAATGATGGTGTTGTGGGCTCATCGGATTTGATGTTGTTTCTTGCTGCGTACGGTTTAGGTTGGGCTGGTCCGTTTGATTTGGACAACTCAACAGTTATTGGTGCTCAAGATTTACTTGTATTTTTACAACGTTTTGGTCAATCATGTGACTAAGATAAAATTGTACTTTGTATTTTTCGAAAAATTAAAAGACTAACAATGTTTATAAAAGAACACGGAACAGCTGCAATTCTTCTGGCAGCAATTTTTCTCGCTTTGGGCTTTATGCTTGGAAAAGTAACAGGGAAAGGACATCATGGATGTAATAAAGGATATCACAAGTCCTCTTGCAATCATGTTTCCTCTTGTAATCATGGAAAACATTCGTCAAACAGCGATTTCGTATTTCATTCGGATGATCATATGATTATCGTTGAGTCAATGATGAGCGAAGGATTTGAAGGAGATACTATTTTAATGATCCCAGGTGGAGAGATTCATATTTCAATAGATGGAGATAATGTTGACGTTAGAGTTGATGTTGATGAAGAAGGTATGCATGAACACGGTGAGCACGGGGAACATAAAGAGGTGAAAGTAGTTAAAGTCATCACGGTAGATGAAGATTAATTTTATATTATGACAATTATAAGTTTATTTAAGCCACTTGCATTTTTTATCCCAGTTGTAGCTATCGTATCGTTGAGTATTTCTGGATGTTCTTCTGAATTGGAGTCTGGTGAGGATTCATCAAGTGATAGCTTGTCAATAGAAGAAATAAATGCTAAACGTGGAGATGCATGTGACTGCATATCAAACACTGTAACTAAAATTGATGCTTTTACAGTTAAAATGAATTCTGGAGAGTATAAGAAGAGTTCAGATTTAAATTTAGCTTTAACTGTTGCTATGAAGGGTTGTATGACTCCTACTGGTAATAAGGAAGCAGATGCAGCTTGGTCTGTTTCTCTGTCAGGTTGTGAGTCTTTTTTATCAATTAGAGAATCAATGATGTTAGTCAGTCAAACAGCTGCTCTCTTAAAGCAAGCTGAACAGGAAGAATTATTCAAACAAACTGGAGGCGCAAGTGGTGCTGCTGAAATTTTAAACCGTCTAAGTAATAAAAACAAAAACAAGTAAGGCCTAGTTAATCACCAAGTCCAAGTTTTTGGATTACTAAATTAACTTCTTTTTCTGTGCTTCTTAGTTTTGAATTACACAGTTCAAGAAGTTCTGTAGATCTTTTAATTGTATTTGTTAGCTCATCTATTGAGAGCTCATCATTTTGTAGTGAGGAAAGTATTTTCTGAAGTTCTGTTATCGAATCATCATAATTCATATCCTTCAGGGACTTTGTTTTATTACTATTTGACATGTGTTTTTATTTGTTTTTACATTGAATAACTTCAGCGAGTAAGTTGCCTTTATGCATCTCAATTTCAATACTATCTCCTTTTTTAAGATTTTTAGAGTCTTTGATAGATTTTCCATCAAACCTAACAATGCTGTATCCTCTAGATAATGTATTTTCTGGTTTAATAAGCTCCATACTTGTGGCTAGGCTTAGTAGTGTCTCTTTCTGCTTAGTGAACACTCTTTTAAACTCTCTATATAAATCCACCTTAATTTTATCTAAAGACGTTGTTTCTTTATGAAGTAGTCTTATCGGAAGATCTAATAATGTTGTTTTTGCACTGCTTAGATTTGTTTTTTCTCTGTTAATAATAGTCTTACTTCTACTGCCAATTCTAGTAGCGATATCTATCAACATAGAAGAAAACATCAAGCTTTTATCTACAACGAAATCACCTACGTCAGTAGGCGTCTTAAAATATCGATGAGCAACAAAATCAGCTATTGAAAAGTCTGTTTCATGACCAATTCCTGTTAGTACTGGAGTTGTAAGTTCTCCTATTTTGATAGCCAATTGAATATCATTGAAACAGTCAAGATCTAGAGGTGATCCTCCACCTCTAATTAGGACAATAACATCCGAATTAGATTCATTTGCTTTGTCAAGAGAATTGCATATTTGGGCAGCGGCGTCTTTTCCCTGTACGGAAGCAGGGAACACCTTTATTTCAAATCTAAATAGCCATTCGTTATGAAGTACATGGTGAGTGAAATCCCTGAAGCCAGATGTGCCAGGTGATCCAATAAGAGCAATTCTATGAAGCACAGTAGGCAGTTTTAGTGCTGAGTTTTTATGCTGCAGCCCTTCTTCTTTAACTTTCGCTAAAGTCTCAGCTTTTCTACGTTCGAGCTCTCCTAGCATAAAGGATAAATCGATTTTAGAAATATCTAAGCTTAAACCATGAATCTCACTAAACTTAACTCTGCACTGGAATATGATTTCACTTCCATTTTTAAGTACACTTGTATAAGATTCGCCTAGATCTGCTTTAACTTTCTCAAAAGTTTTACGCCAAAGCATCGCTTTAATTGCAGCTTTTCGTATCCCATTACTCTCTTCGACAAGGTCAAAGTAAACATGTCCTGATCTACTGTGAGTAACTTTAGCAATCTCAGCTTTTACCCAAAAATCAGCACTTCCAGTTTTAGCTTCAAGAGCATTTTTAATACTTCTGTTAAGCTGAAAGAGGGTGAATACCCTACGGTCTTCTACGGTGTTTATTTCTGGACTACGACTCTCCATGATTGTGGAGTGAAGGTAGATGAAAATTGATCTTGTGGTACGAATCGAATGATTTGAATTCCGTTACAAATCTCACTTGCGTCAATCGTTAAATATTCATTAGCTATTAATGATGTAGTGTAATTTAAGCGACCGTTTAAATCATACAATGACACTATACCATTTACTACAGCATTCATAGAAATACCATTTGATGACACTATTGGTTGATCCATTAACCTATAGAGCTCCTCGATACCATTTGTGTTTTCGGCTAGTGACAAAGACATGCCGTGATAAGCATCTCCAAAGGTCTGACTTTGAAGGTTTGCAGCAAGGCCAGACATGTAAAATCCCACATCGCCACTACCAGTTTCAGGTGCGATCCATGTAGTTGTGAAAATACCTGTAGAATTAGGTGTGCTTTGTTCTACGATGTGTCTTGACTCTACGGATTCAATTTGGACAGAAGTCCCAGGGTTAGTGAACTCTCCAGCATTTGACCCATCAGGAAAAACGGATGTGGCTTGAAACCCATATCCAACAGCTGTATTGGAGGTGACATTAAAGCTCACTTCATATGTATCTCCTGCCATGTAAGTTGATACTTCTTCTCCTATAATATTCGTAATAGTCATGCTAGATGAAGCAGTCATAGCCCCTGGTTGGTTATGGCATTGTATGCATGATTGAGCAGATCCTGGAGCACCTGTTCTGTCTTGGTTTTGGACTTCAGCCACTCCATCAGAACTAGAAATAAGGCTTAAAGCAATGATTGATACAGCAGACATTGCGAAGATTATTTTTTTCATGAGTGCGAAATTACACTTTTCATATTAAATGTATATATGTTGATCAATTAAATCACCCTCGTATTAGTTTATTTGATCACATTACTGTTACTAGATGCGTCTAAATAATTGTAGGTAACATATATTTTCCATACAACTATCGCCTTATCGAAAAGAGATAGCTTGAATAAATCAGGTCGCCTATGGATTTTAGGAAGTATTAGTTTATTAATTCTACTTAAAACAGTCCAAAAAATAAGTTTCATTTTTATGTTTTTGCTCTGGAAATGATTGATGCAAGATAGTTACTAAAGACTTTCAACAGTTCAGAGTGAGCAAAATCCTTAAGGGGTGGTTTTTAATGTGAAGTGTTTTCTTGAAATTTGTATGTTATGAGTACAAGTGTAAAGCGAGATTTCAGACGGGATAGGATAATATTAGTTGCGCTGATATTAATTGGTTGCTCTAGTGGCGTTGTTGCTCTAGTAAGTGATGACGAAACTTCATCACAACAAAATCAATACTTGTCTCATCCGGAACCTATATCTAAATTAAATGGGTATAATCTACCGGAAAAGGAACTAGCTGTGGCTCAAGGGGAGAATGCTAATAATGAATTTGTGTTAAGTGAAGATGTTGTGGAGCCGAAGGCTAAAGATGTAAAATTAGGATCTTTACAGCCTTGTAGCTGTTGTAAGCAAACCATAAGAGTCCCTAAAAACCCCTACACAAGACATCAGTCGGCAGCACGTTCTTTACCTAGTAGTTTTTTTGTAAAAAATGATGCTGAGTTATTATATGGTTTAAGTGTAAATAAACTTGTTGAGGTGTCAGATGGAAGGGGGTATAGAATTGATAGACTTAAATACAGTAAAGCTGTTCTTCTCCCAGAGGTTAGAGATCTATTAGAAAATATGGGACATGACTATGCGGATGCTTTAAAAGGGACAGATTCTGAAGGGACTGTGTTTAGAGTAACTTCTATGACCAGGACGGATAATCAACAAAGAAGCCTACGAAGAAGAAATAGAAACGCAACCAAAAGTCAATCAACTCATAGTTATGGTGCTTCTTTCGATATTGCTTTTATGGATAGAGCAAACGAAGACGATAATTGTAATCGCCCCACACGTGAGATGCAAAAACTTCTTCTACGTTATCAAAAAGAAGGGCGAATTTTAATCATTCCTGAAGGAGGGTGCATGCACATCACCCTTTTAAGAGTTAAATCTTAGTTTAAAAGCACTCTTTTTGTTCCCCACTTTTCAGTTTCGATAAAAAACATTCCCTCTGAGAATCCTGAAAAGTTTATTGAGATACCTTCTCCAATTTGAATAATTCTTCCGGCTATATCTCTCACTTTCCATCTTACATTTAATGGTAAACCATGTAGAGTTGTTATTCCATTTATTGCTGGGTTAGGAGCTATAGACCAAACTAACTCATCGATTTCACTGACTTCAACACTTTCACATTCTTGATGGTATGTTTGCATCCACAGCATACCACCGATAATTGCTGGTCCGGCACATTCTCCATGGTTGAGCGCCCCTCCGTTTGAAGTTACAACGCTAGTTGCTCCATTTGCATTCATCCATTCTTCTGCAACAAGGGCATTCTGATAGAAAACCTGCTCGTCTTCTGTACAGTAGTACATTTTCATAGGTGATAGAGGTACCCATTGGTAGACGTCGTTGTCCTGAGCTGCGATGTTAAATGGGTGGTAAGGGTTGTTGTTTAGTTCCTCTATGATGCCTGGTTGAATCAGATCGCTAAGTAAATCAGGAAGGTATGCGTTAATTGTAGCACCATCAGTTTCACCATCGAACAGTGCGGGTAAACCTGTTGCGTAAGGCTCTTGGAAAATTTCGCTTAGGTCTTCGTATATATTTCCGTAGTAGCTATTCCAGCCTATGATGTTGTATGCTATGTATGCTGGGTTTGAGTAGGTTTCACTTTCAGCTATTTGAACAGATTGAGTTCCAGAAATATCATAAGGACCGCTTAGAGGAGCTGAAGCAGTTAAAGGATATTCTTCAGACCAGTTTTCTTGAAGTTCTCTCGAAAGAGCCATTGAAGCATGACCACCTTGTGAATATCCTGTTGAGTAAAATTCATCGTCAAAGCTGTATCCCAATTCTAACCCAAGTGTCTCTGCTGCTTGAAGTAAGTACACTCCAGCATCTGCTTCAGACTGAGCGTGTACATATGGATGCATAAGGTCTGAAATTCCAAGTCCAACGTAGTCTGGCATAAGAGTAATGAAGCCAGGACTGGACATTAAGTATCCTAAGCTACCCTCAGTTGATAAAAATGAAGGGGCGTCTGTACGTTTGAAAATTGTTCCGTGCATGTATGTTATCACTGGCAAAGAACATCCCTCGTCTGTCCCAACAGGAATGAACATTGCTCCACTTACTGTTATCACACTATCTAGATATGGCATCTCGTAAGTAACTCGATATGCATCTACACCAAACTCAGCTGTATAAATACTAGGAGAAAGTTGAAAATAAGTTGCAATATTAGCAATATCATCATAAGTGTATGAACTTAGGAGTTCAGCTGTTTGGGCTAAAGTGCTTGTATAGGTAGTCATAGCAAGCAGTAAAGTAGCAAAGGAAAGGGTGCATGTTTTAGTCATAATAAAAAGTATAGGATTCAATAAGATGGTAAATTACGACTTATAAGTGTATAACCTCACCGTAAGCTGCTGCCGCGGCCTCCATAATAGCTTCTGAAAGAGTGGGATGGGGGTGTACGGTTTTTATAAGTTCGTGACCAGTTGTTTCTAATTTTCTAACGGCTACGAGCTCTGCAACCATTTCTGTTACGTTAGCACCTATCATATGGCCGCCTAAAAGCTCGCCGTATTTAGCGTCGAAAATTAATTTTACGAAACCATCTTTGTGGCCAGATGCGCTTGCTTTTCCAGAAGCAGAGAACGGAAACTTACCTACTTTGATGTCGTATCCGGCATCTTTAGCCGCTTGCTCAGTCATGCCTACGCTTGCCACCTCAGGGAAGCAGTAAGTGCATCCAGGAATGTTATCGTAGTCAAGAGATTCGGGTGATTGCCCAGCAATTTTCTCAACACATATGATACCTTCAGCGGAAGCTACGTGAGCTAAAGCTTGGCCTGGTACGCAATCGCCTATAGCGTAATATCCAGGGATGTTACTCATGTAGAACTCGTCAACAAGGATCATGCCTTTGTCTGTTGCGATACCTACATCCTCAAGACCTATGTTTTCGATATTAGCTACGACTCCCACAGCACTTAGTACAATATCGCAATCGATAACCTCCTCACCTTTTTTTGTTTTAACGGAAACTTTACATCCGCTACCCGAAGTGTCAACAGAAGTGACTTCTGATGAAGTTTTTATTGTGATTCCTTGCTTCTTGAGAGATTTTTGAAGCTGTTTTCCTACTTCCTTGTCTTCAACAGGAACGATTCCATCCATGTATTCTACTATGGTTACATCTGTTCCGATAGAATTGTAGAAGTACGCGAATTCAACCCCGATAGCTCCTGATCCCACGACAACCATTTTCTTTGGTTGAGATTTTAACGTCATAGCCTCTCGGTATCCGATGATCTTATTTCCGTCTTGAGTTAAGTTGGGTAGTTGTCGTGATCTAGCACCTGTTGCAATGATGATGTTTGCCCCCTCAATAACTTGAGTACCGCCATCGTTAGCAGTAACTTCTATACGTTTTCCAGCTAGGACTTTTCCAGTTCCCATAATAACATCAACCTTGTTCTTTTTTAGAAGGAAGGTTACTCCTTTAGACATTCCATCTGCAACTCCACGTGAGCGAGCGACCATACCTCCAAAATCCGCTTTAGGCTCTGCTACTTGAATTCCGTAGTCTTCAGCGTTCTTAATGTAGTCGAATACATTGGCGCTTTTTAGAAGAGCTTTAGTGGGTATACATCCCCAATTAAGGCAAATACCACCAAGTGATTCACGCTCAATCACAGCCGTCTTAAGGCCAAGTTGAGATGCGCGAATTGCAGTTACGTAGCCTCCAGGGCCACTTCCTAAAACGATTACGTCGTACTTCATATTAGATTCGATTATTAGCGAAAGTTGCTGAATATTGGAAGTGCAAAGTTAGTTGGTAGTTGGTTATTTTAATGCGTCAATTTATGTCAGTGTGTTCCATGCCTAGGACATTACCTTTGCGGCATAATTCCAATTATGAGAAACTTAGTATTGTTTGGTCCTCCAGGCGCAGGAAAAGGAACACAAAGCGAATTTTTAGTTAAGCATTATAATCTTGTGCATTTAAGTACAGGTGATGTGTTTAGGTTTAATATTAAAGGTGGTACAGAGCTAGGTAAACTGGCTCAATCCTATATGAATAAAGGGGAATTAGTTCCGGATGAGGTTACTATATCTATGCTTGAACAGGAGGTGGAGAAGCGTCCTGATGCAAAAGGATTTATTTTCGATGGCTTCCCAAGGACTACTGCTCAGGCTGTGGCTTTGGATAAATTTCTCGAGGCACGAGGAGTTTCAATTGAGTCGATGCTAGCTCTTGAAGTTGAGGTTGAAGAGTTGAAGAAAAGACTCTTAGCCCGCGCTGAAACAAGTGGACGTGCAGATGATGCAGACCCATCTGTGATTCAAAATCGAATTGATGTTTACAATGCTGAGACAGCTCCCGTTGCTAATTTTTACAAGACAGCCGGCAAGTTTAAATCAATCAATGGACTAGGGTCTAAAGAAGATGTCACAGGGCGTTTAGTAGCTGCAATAGGATAATGGCGATTCAAAATTTTGTGGACTATGTGAAGATTTGCTGTCGATCGGGAAAGGGTGGAGAAGGATCTACTCACATGATGCGTAATAAAATCACGTCTAAAGGTGGACCCGATGGAGGTGATGGGGGAAGGGGAGGACATATAATCGCAGTGGGGAGTTCTCATAAATGGACGTTGCTGCATCTTAAATACAGCAAACACGTAATTGCGGGTCATGGTGGAAGAGGGAGTGGGAACCACAAGCACGGAGCTGATGGTATTGATAAGATTATTGAAGTTCCTTTAGGTTCAATAATTAAAGATGCTGAGACTGGTGAAGTGGTTTGTGAGATTACTAAGGAAGGCCAAACTACAATTGTAGCGAAGGGTGGACTGGGTGGTCGTGGAAATGATCACTTTAAGTCCCCGACGAATCAAAGTCCAGAGTATGCTCAGCCAGGGCAAGATGGTTTAGAGGAGTGGAAGATTATAGAGCTAAAACTTTTAGGTGATGTGGGGCTTGTTGGATTTCCGAATGCTGGAAAATCTACGCTTTTATCAGTTGTGAGTGCTGCCAAACCAGAAATTGCGGATTATCCTTTTACGACTATTCGACCTAATTTAGGTATGGTGGCCTACAGAGATGACAGATCGTTTGTTATGGCTGATATTCCTGGGATTATTGAAGGTGCCGCAGATGGGAAAGGTCTTGGAGTTAGGTTTTTAAGGCATATCGAACGAAACCCAGTATTGCTATTTATGGTTCCGGCTGATTCTGATGATATAGTTGCAGAGTACAGGACTTTATTAAACGAACTCGAAAAATACAATCCCGAGATGCTCGCAAAGCAAAGGATATTAGCTGTTTCGAAGTCTGATCTTTTAGACGATGAACTCGAGGAGGATATGAGAGCTGAGCTTAAAAAAGAAGCTCCAGATTTAGATCCATTCTTCTTTAGTTCAGTATCGCATAAAAACATAGATAAGTTGAAAGATTTAATTATGTCAGCTATTGAGGATGCTAACCCAGATACAGGTTTGTCTAAGGGGCCTTTTGCGCCTTTGCCACCGCCTTTAGTAAAATAATTATATGACGAATTTGATTCTTTTAAGTGATGAAGTAAAGTCAGCTCTGAGTAAAGGAAAACCTATTGTTGCTTTAGAATCAACCATAATTTCTCACGGGATGCCATACCCTGAGAATGTTAAAACAGCTCGGAAATTAGTTGATATAATCCGTAATGAGGGTTGCGTTCCAGCTATTGTGGCAGTTGCTGATGGAAAACTGCATGTAGGTATAAGCGATGTGCTTTTAGAAAGATTAGCCACAGAAAAGGGTGTTCTTAAGGTGAGTCGTAGAGATATTCCCACAGCTCTTGCTTCAGGAGCGATAGGCGCCACCACCGTAAGTGGAACTTTGATTGCAGCTCACAGAGCTGGTGTGAGGGTCTTCGTAACTGGGGGAATAGGTGGAGTTCATAGAGGCGCTGAAAAAACATTTGATATCAGTGCTGATTTAGAAGAGCTAGCTATTAGTAATGTAGCAGTTGTAAGTTCTGGCGTAAAAGCGATTTTAGACCTACCTAAAACTCTTGAAGTTTTAGAAACTAAAGGAGTTCCAGTGGTCGGATTCCAAACAGATGATCTACCAGCATTTTACACTCGTAAAAGCGGTCTTAAACTCGTCGCAAGAGCAGATTCACCAAATGAAGTTGCCTCTATTATGAAAGCTAAATGGGATTGCGATATAGATGGTTCTATACTTGTTATGAATCCTATTCCAGAAGAGTTCGAGGCTGACGCGGATATCATAAACGCATCGATTGATGAAGCTCTTGCTTTAGCTGATAAAAAAGGCGTGCGCGGTAAGGAGATTACCCCCTTTATTTTAGCTCATGTAGCTAAGGTTACAGGAGGTGATAGCCTAGCGGCAAACATTGCTCTTGTTGAGAATAATGCGAGGGTAGGAGCGCAGGTCGCGAAAGCGTATTCTCTCCTTACCTAACTCGGTGTCGCAATTCGTATCTTCGCGCCGATGCAAGAAGAGAAAAACACACCTGAATTAGAAATTGATTTTCGCGAGATATTGCTCTCAGATTATAGAATGGCTTGTGTTAGTCGCGAAGTGTCTATTTTAGGCAGGAAAGAGGTGCTTACGGGCAAGGCAAAATTTGGAATATTTGGTGATGGAAAGGAGGTGTGTCAGATTGCACTCGCTAAAGTGGTGAGGCCTGGTGACTGGAGGAGTGGCTACTATAGAGACCAAACATTTATGATGGCTAGAAACCTCATAAATATCCAACAATATTTCGCAGCTCTGTACGGAGATACCAATTTAACACGAGAACCAACTTCCGGCGGGCGTCAGATGGGCGGCCATTTTGCAACTAGATTTTTAAGCGAAGATGGCGATTGGTTGGACCAAATGGCAGACGTTAATAGCTCTTCAGATCTCAGCCCTACTGCTGCTCAGATGCCTCGACTTTTAGGACTCGCTCAAGCAAGTAAGGTGTACAAGTCTCTGCCTGAAATGGCGAAAAAGATGGCGAAGTTCACTGATGGAGGAAATGAAATTGCCTATGGAATGATAGGGGACGCGAGTACATCACAAGGCCTCTTTTGGGAGACCTTGAATGCAGCGTGTGTGCTTGAGGTGCCTATGCTGATGTCAGTTTGGGATGACGGATACGGAATATCTGTGCCTAAGAAATACCATACCACCAAAGAGAGTATTTCCGAAGCCCTTCGCGGATTTCAAAAATCGGAAGGCACTAACGGGCTCACTATATTCAGAGTAAAAGGTTGGGATTACCCTGCTTTAGTTGCCACTTATGAAGAAGCAGCAAAGATTTGCAGGGAAACTCACTCGCCAGTACTCGTTCATGTAGAAGAGTTAACTCAACCTCAAGGACACTCAACATCTGGCTCGCATGAGAGATACAAACCTAAGGAGCGCATGGAGTGGGCAGCTGAGTACGACTGTATAAGCCAAATGGCGAAATTCCTCGTACTTGAGGGAGCTTCTACGGAAGACGAACTCGCTGCAATAAGAAAGGAGGCTAAGAAGGAAGTTAGGGAGAAACAGAAAGAGGCTTGGAATAGTTTCAGAGTTGATATTGATGGAGATATTGCTTCTGCAGTAGCTCTACTTCGTGGTGTTGAAGGGGATGATTCTAAAAGAGCGGCAAAGCTTGAGAAGGCTATGGATCCTGGACGTGCTGAGGTGATGTCAACTCTAAGGGAAGCTATGCTTGATACAGCAGGGGAGGAAAGTTCGGGAAGGAAGGCATTACAGGTTTGGCTTAAATCCGCAAACGTCAAGTCGCAGAACAGATATAGCTCTAACCTTTATTCTGATGGAGCAGATAGCGCACTTAAAGTGCTTGAAATACCTGCAATTTTCTCAGAGGAGTTAGTTGATGGAAGGCAAGTGCTACAGAAAAACTTCGAAGAGATTTTCACGAGATACCCCAATGCACTTACTTTTGGGGAGGATGTTGGACGGATTGGAGGTGTGAATCAGGTGATGGAAGGCATGCAGGATAAGTTCGGGGAAGAGCGAGTTTCAGACACTGGTATAAGAGAGAGCACTATTATAGGGTCGGGAATCGGAATGTCGCTTAGAGGTCTTCGCCCTATCGCTGAAATTCAGTACCTAGATTACTTATACTATGCTTTGCAAATTCTCCGTGACGACCTTGCTACAGTTCGTTATCGTACAGCAGGAGGACAAAAAGCTCCACTTATTGTTCGTACAAGAGGTCATAGATTAGAGGGTATTTGGCATAGCGGATCTCCAATGGGCGCGATAATTTCAAGCCTGCGAGGAATGCACGTTTGCGTTCCACGTAATATGGTACAAGCTGCCGGGATGTACAATACCCTACTTAGAGCTGAAGAGCCTGCCCTCGTTATAGAATGTCTCAATGGATATCGTAAAAAAGAATTTATGCCGTCTAATTGCGGTGTGTACACAGTTCCACTAGGTAAACCTGAAATTACCCGCACCGGAACTGATATCACTATCCTTAGCTATGGTTCAACCTTCAATATATGTACTGACGCGGCTGATCGTCTATCAGATCTAGGTATCGAAGTGGAGCTGGTAGATGCGCAAACACTTCTTCCTTTCGATATAGACTCATTAACAGCGAATTCCGTTTCACGGACGAATCGCCTATTAATCGTAGATGAAGATGTTCCTGGCGGAGCTTCCGCATTCCTGCTAGATCATGTTCTAAATAAACAAGGAGCATGGAAGTTCTTAGACAGCGCCCCTCGAACTCTAACAGCGAAACCTCACGTACCAGCATACACTTCTGATGGTGATTATTTCTCAAAACCATCCTTAGAAGACATCGTGGAAGAGGTCTATTCTTACATGAACGAATCAGACCCGTTACAGTATCCAACTCTATAATTACTGTGATGCAATCTCAAGATTTCACTTTACTGACAGAATACATCGACCTTTCTCAGCTTCTGAAAGCTGCAGGACTTGCTATGTCGGGAGGCGAGGCTAAGATGTTTGTTAAAGAAGGACTTGTGATGGTCAACGGAGAACCAGAGTCTCGCAAGCGCAGAAAGCTTCGTGGTGGAGATGTTGTTGTTTTCAACAATGAGCATAAAGTCTGCATAATTACTGATTAGAATTAGTTAAATCACTTATATATTTACCATCTTGCTGATTCGAAATCTATGAAAATGCGGAATTGCTACACTTATACAACTCTTAGTTTACTATTTTTTTGCATAAGCTTCAGCTCCTTAGCCCAAACAACCATTCGCGGAAACGTCATCGATAATTCTAATGGCGAGCCAATGTTTTCTGCTAGTGTTGTCGTTAAGGAGACTGGTCAAGGTGTGACTACGGACTTCGACGGTTTATTCCGACTCGAAGTTGCTAGCCTACCAGTTGTTCTACAGGTATCATTTATAGGCTACGTAGCTGAGACCGTTACTGTAAGCTCTGATCGTGATAAAATAGTCATAAAATTATCACCCGATCAAATACTTATCGAAGCTGCCGAGGTCGTTGGAGAAAGAATATCGGAAAAACAGAAGCAAGCTCCACTCACAGTAGAGACAATGGATCTAATTGCCATCAAAGAAGCTCCCTCAGGAAATTTTTATGAAGGACTAGGGAACCTTAAGGGCGTAGATATTACATCTGCATCTCTCGGATTCAAGATCATCAACACGCGTGGCTTTAACTCCACATCACCAGTTCGCTCTCTACAACTTATCGATGGGGTAGACAATCAAAGTCCCGGACTTAACTTCTCCCTCGGAAACTTCCTTGGCGCTCCCGACTTAGATGTGAAGTCAGTAGAAATAATTGCGGGAGCCAGTTCTGCATTCTTCGGTCCTGGTGCTTTCAACGGCGTAATCAATATGGAAACCAAAGATCCTTTTGTTTTCTCAGGGCTCAGCGTATCTACAAAACTTGGTGAAACTACAAAGAAAGGGGAGCGCCCCCTTTCTGAAATAGGCTTACGTTGGGCTCAAATTCTAGATAATGAAGATGGGGATGCGGTATTTGCTTATAAAGTAAATTTCTTCAAATTCTCAGCTTACGATTGGGAGGCAATTAATTATAATCCTGTTGATGGGTCATCTGTTTCAGCTTCCAATCCCGGTCGCTTTGATGCGGTGAATATATATGGGGACGAATACAATACTCGCTTTGATTATTCTACACCTCCAGGTCTTGATTACAGAGGATTAGAATTAATGTACAGGACAGGTTATAAAGAGAAAGATTTGGTAGATTACAATACAGATAATTTGAAGGTGAGTGTAAGTGGTCATTGGCGTTTGCAACCCGACAAAACGTACGAGAGTCCAGAGTTGATTTATGGATTTAATATGGGTAAAGGAACTACAGTTTATCAAGGTGACAATAGATTTAGCTTAAAAAACATTGAATTCTACCAACATCGCTTAGAGCTAAGGAAGAAAAATAAATGGTTTATAAGAGCTTACAGAACCAATGAAGATGCAGGAGATTCATATGATCCCTACGCGACTGCGCTTAAGCTTCAAGATTCTATAAGAAATAATTCAAATTGGGCAAGAGTCTATGAAGAGTACTGGATAGATTCAATTGCCCCAATTATTTCAGGGACATATCCTGGGGCAGTTCTTTTGCCTGCCGACACTACTACAGTAATTATTCTTGATAGACCAAATAGAATTAGTAAGATACATGAGACAATTACTTTTTACAGTGGAATCCCTGAGGGTCTTGAAGATCAGTGGTTTATAGACAATCAAGATAATCTTGCATATTGGCATACTCAAGTGGAACAATGGACAAACGAAGGTTATGCAAACTTAGCTGCAGTTGCAATTGACCCCGTAGGTCATCTAGTTCCTGGCTCAGTAGATTTTAATACTCTTTTCAACCATTTAATTACGAGTAAAAATAACGAAGGTGAGGGTGGTACTCGATTCCACGATTTATCTTCTTTAGTGCATGTTCATGGGGAATACATCTTTGAGCCATGGTTTCTTGAAGAAATTAGAGTAGGAGCTAATTTCAGACAATACACTCCAATAAGTGAAGGAACTATTTTTAGCGATACCTCTGGCGTTGTAATTACCAATGCAGAGGTTGGTGCATATATGGGAGTGAAAAAGCGTTTTTTAGAAGATAAAATGATCGTCACAGGAACAGTGAGAATTGATAAAAACGAGAATTTTCCGTTTATGGTGTCCCCTGCAATTTCTTTGGTTTGGTCTCCCAATGCTAAGGATTTTGCAAGACTTTCATTTAGTTCAGCACTTAGGAACCCAACTCTTGCAGATCAATACCTTTTCTTAGATGTCGGGCCTGCAACATTGGTCGGTAATTTACATGGAGTCACAGATCTTGTTACTATCCAGAGCTTTATTGATTACAGAGAGGCAACTCCACCTATAGGTTTTATTGGAATAGATAGGGATTATTTAGAGTATTTCGATATTGCCCCCATAAAACCTGAGCAGGTGAAGACTCTTGAGGCAGGCTATAGAACTACAATAGGAGAGAAGCTATATATCGATGCTGGATGTTACTTCAGTACCTACACCGATTTTATCGGTTATAACATAGGTCTTGATATTGCCTTTTCTGATACCTCTCAATTTGCGCCGGTGCAAGGAATTGATGTTTATCGTTATGCAGCTAACTCCATTAATGAAGTTAAAACACAAGGTGCTTCAATCGGTATGCAATATTATTTAAACGATAAGTTTTCGCTTACGGGTAACTACAGTTGGAATAAATTGGTTAAAACAAATGAGGATGACCCCATCATCCCTGCTTTTAATACACCAGAACATAAATTTAATCTCGGAATCACCGTACGTGGTCTTGATGCTTGGGATAATAATAAATGGGGTTTCGGTGTGAATTACCGTTGGGTTCAGCAATTCGTCTTTGAGGGTTCCCCTCAATTTACAGGTGGTATTCCTCAGTATGACCTAGTGGATGCGCAAATTAATCTATATGTAGAGGATCTTAATACCACATTTAAGCTGGGTGGATCTAATCTACTTTCTAATAATCATATTGAAACTTACGGGGGGCCTTTAGTAGGTAGACTCGCATATGTTAGTATTATCTATGACTTTGCTCAAAAATAACCTAGTTATAAACCTAGTTATAAACCTAGTTATAAAATCTTTTATCGATAAAAAATAGCTTTTTAACATAAAATCAACCCGATTTATCGTACATTGTCCTAATTCTTTTTAAAAATCGTAAACAATCTTTATATTAAATATATAATTCTATGAGAAATTTTTATTCATTAATTTTTGCTATGCTCTTCGTGAGCACAATTACCGCACAGGTTCGTTATGTTGACGAAATATTTACTGATGTAACGGTAACATCTGATGTGACATACGCAGCTAATGTGACTGTAATTACAACTCTACAAGGGTATCCTCCAATGGCTTTACCTCAAAATATGGATGTCTACTCTCCAACTGGAGATACTGAAACCAACCGTCCACTTATCATTTACCTCCACACAGGTAATTTTCTTCCTCAGTATCTAAACGGAGGAGCTACAGGAAACAAAGATGATTACGCAGCAGTTGAGATTTGTTCTCGATTCGCTCGTATGGGATACGTTGTCGCTTCTATTGACTACCGTTTAGGTTGGAATCCTTTAGCAGCAACTCAGTCTGAGCGTACTTATCAGCTTATTAACGCTGCTTACCGTGGTGTACAGGATGCTCGTACTGCTGTTCGTTTTTTCCGTATGGATGCTGATGCTCTAGGAAATACTTACGGAATTGACCCTGCTAATGTTGGTTACTTCGGAGAAGGTACTGGTGGATACATTAGTTATGCAGCTGCTACGATTACAGATTACAATGACATCATTATTGATGATTTTGGAGCTCCTATTGAAAAGTTTTGGTATGATCACGATGGTAATGCAGGAACAGCTAATATTCCAATGGTTATTGAAGGTGTAAATGGTAATCCAGATGGAACATCTGACGGATATGCTCCTACCGGAGTTGACGGAGATGGAAATCCAACTTATCTACAGTTATGTATAGCTCACTACCCTGATTATTCTTCTGACGTAAGTTTTGCCATGAACATGGGTGGTGCTTTAGGTGATTTAAATTGGTTAGAATCTGGAGATGTACCTATGGTGTCTTTCCAATGTCCTCATGACCCTTTTGCACCTTACACAACTGGTGTACTTATTGTTCCTACAACGGGTAACCTAATTGTTGAAGTAAGTGGTGCTTACGATGTTCACGGTGAAATAAATGCTCAGGCAGCACCTAATAACAACGAAGTTTTCCAGTCAGCAGGTCTTAGCGACCCTCTTTCTTTAGAGGCTATAGCTAATGGTGGCTCTGATGGATTATTTCCAGTACTAAACAACTACGTTGATGGAGCTCCAACTCAGCCTTACGATGGTTCTCCATGGCAGTGGTGGGATGAAGCTGCTGCTCAGGCTTACGATGCAGCTAACGGAACTGCGATTTGGGCTACTCAAATGACATTAAACCCAGATATGGGCCCTACAGAGGCAGGTATGTGGATTGATGTTATCCAAGATTACACAGCTCCTCGTTTAGCTCTTTCAATGGGCTTAGTTTCTGCAGGACCTGGATGTACAGATGGTGATGCTTGTAACTTTAACGCTCTTGCTACTTCTGACGATGGATCTTGTTCTTATGCTGATGCTGGATACAACTGTGATGGTAGTTCTTTAAACATCGAAGGATGTACATCTGCGATTGCTTGTAACTACAATGAAGCTGCAACTATTGATGACGGATCTTGTGACTATCTAGAAGGAACAGAGATTCCTACTGGAGCTGACGTAGTTTGGTTAGTTGGTTTGACACTAACAGGTACTCCTTATGAGGCACTTGCTGGTGGTTGTGAAGCTGGTGGCGGAGTTAATCCTGACGTAAGCATCAATGGTGTCATCGTTGGAGATGGTACTACACCTCTTTCAATGGCTGGAATTTCAGATCCAACTGGTTTACTTGGTGATCTAGCTGCTCTTGCATCTACTGTACAGTTCTCTATTTGTGGGTCAGCTATGACTGTCGCTGCTCTTGGAAACAACATTCCTATGGTAGGAAATGGTACTTTCTGGATTTCTCCTATTCCTGTTACCTCAGATCTCGGAGCTGGACAATACTTATGGGCTGCACCTATGTATAATTTCAATATTGGTTGTGGAATCCCAGATGCTTGTAACTTCTCAGGCGACCCATGTGAGTTAAGCTTGTTATGCTCTTTCCCTGGTTGTACTGATGAAGGAGCTGATAACTACGATCCTGCTGCTGGATGTGATGCCGGAAATTGTGTTACTTCAGGATGTACTAATGCAGGAGCAACAAACTACGACGGTGCTGCAAATACAGACGATGGTTCTTGTTTATTCCTTGTAACACTTCAGGTAAATATGTCTGAAGTAGGAACTTCAGGTGTTAATATAGCTGGTGGTTTCCAAGGATGGGATCCTGCTGCATCTGCTTGTGCTGATTTAGGAGGCGGAGTATATGAGTACGCTATTGCTCTTGCTAACGGGAGTTATGAGTATAAGTTCGTAAATGGAAGTGCTTGGGGTGACGATGAGTATGTTGACGGAGATTGTAGTAATGGTTCAGGAAACCGTACTATAACAGTTGCTGATGCAGCTACTGATAATGGAACTCCTTGTTTCGCATCTTGTGATGCATGTGCACCTGCTGTTGTTATGGGTTGTACTTATGACGCTGCGAATAACTTTAACGCTCTTGCTAATGATGATGACGGTTCTTGTACATTCGATGAAGAATGTGTAGGTGATCTAGATGGTGACGGAGTGTCTGCAACTGCTGACCTTCTGTTATTCTTATCTGTCTTCGGATCTTCTTGTAACTAAGAAGTCTCTTAATGATATTGAGAAAGCCTACCCTTCGGGGTGGGCTTTTTTTTATGGTAAACATTTCGATTTTCCAAATGTAAGTTTGGCAAGGAAATTGCTTTTAGTGATAGGAATTGTTTTTGTATCTTTATGCTTCAAATAAAAATGAGCTAATAACTAACTTCATTATGAAAAGATTTTTTTCTACTTTTATTATTACCCTCGGTTTAATGGCATTAGTTTCTGCACAAGAAGTGGCCAACGGTCCTGTTATCACTTTAGATAAAACAACCCACGATTACGAAACTATCACACAAGGTGGTAACGGTGCTTGTGAGTTTACAGTAACTAACACAGGAACTGAACCACTTATTATCTCTCGTTGTAAGGGGTCTTGTGGATGTACAGTGCCTAAGTGTGATAAGGATCCGATTATGCCAGGAGCTACATCTGCTATAAGTGTGAAGTACGACACTAAACGTATCGGACCTATTAATAAGTCTGTGACGATTACGTCAAACGCTTCTAACGAGCCCACGAAAGTCATTCGTATTAAAGGACGTGTTGAAGCTGCTGACCTTGGAGCTCCTAGTGGAGTGCCTGTAAAACAGCGGGCTACTGGCGCACCGACAAATAACTAAGTTTATATAAAAGTTTTTTAGTAAAATTATTTTTCAAAGCCATCCTTCGGGGTGGCTTTGTTCTTTCATGAACTATTTTTGCCTTATGGAAATTCCTGCTCAATACGATCCCCGCGCGACGGAAGATAAATGGTACAGCTACTGGATGGAGAATGGGTACTTTAAGTCCACTCCCGACGAGAGAGAACCTTACACTGTAGTTATACCTCCACCGAATGTTACGGGTGTACTTCATATGGGGCATATGTTAAACAATACCATTCAAGATGTGCTTGTTAGAAGAGCAAGAATGTTAGGCAAGAATGCTTGTTGGGTACCAGGAACAGATCATGCTTCAATAGCTACTGAAGCAAAAGTGGTGCGTAAGCTTCGTGAGACGGGCATAAAAAAGAGCGATCTTAGTAGGGATGAATTTTTAGGACATGCTTGGGATTGGACTAACGAGCATGGGGGGATTATTTTAGATCAATTGAAGAAGCTAGGGGCTAGTTGTGATTGGGATAGGACGAGGTTCACAATGGACGAAGGTTATTACGAAGGAGTAATAGATACGTTTATTCATTTCTATAACGAGGGGCTCATTTATCGTGGAATGAGGATGGTGAACTGGGATCCAGTTGCGCTTACAGCGATTAGTGATGAGGAAGTGATACACAAAGAAGAGAATGGACATCTTTATTACGTTAAGTATAAGATTGTAGGAGAGGTAGATGAGTGGATTACTGTCGCAACGACGAGGCCAGAAACGATATTAGGAGATACTGCGATTTGTGTTCATCCAGATGACGATAGGTATGTACATCTTCATGGGAAGAAGGCGATAATTCCGATTTGCAATAGAGAGGTGCCAATTATTCAGGATGATTATATCGATTTAGAGTTTGGTACTGGGTGTTTGAAAGTAACACCGGCTCATGACGTGAATGACTATGATCTCGGTATAAGGCATAATTTAAAGGTGATTAACACGATTGCAGCTGATGGTAAGATGAGTTCCGAGGCGGGATCGTACGAGGGTATGGATAGGTTCTTAGTGAGGAAACAGATTGCTAAGGATCTTGATAAGCTGGGGAATCTTGTAGAGATAGAAGATTACACGAATAAGGTTGGGAGAAGTGAGAGAACTAATGCTATAATTGAGCCACGTCTATCGCTTCAATGGTTTATGGCGATGGAGAAGCTTGCGAAGCCCGCTTTAGACCATGTGATGGACGATACTATCCAGTTTCATCCGGCTAAGTTTAAGAATAGCTACCGCCACTGGATGGAGAATATTAAGGATTGGTGTGTGAGTAGACAGCTTTGGTGGGGACATAGGATTCCTGCATGGTACTTTGGGGAAGGGGAGGATGATTTCGTGGTTGCGAAAACTTTAGAAGAGGCCCAGAAAGCTGCTTCAAAAAAGGCTGGCAGAGATATTATAGAGGGGGATCTTAAGCAGGACGAGGATGTAATGGATACGTGGTTTAGCTCTTGGATTTGGCCAATTCAAGTGTTTGATGGATTGCACAAAGAGCAGGAGGTTGATTATTACTACCCTACGAATGACATAGTAACTGCTCCGGAGATAATGTTCTTCTGGGTGGCACGTATGATTATGAGTGGATACCATTACCGCAATTTGCCCCCGTTCAAGAATGTATACTTTACAGGTATTGTGAGGGATGAATTGGGGCGTAAGATGTCAAAGAGCTTAGGTAACAGCCCTGACCCTATTGAGCTTATGGATAAGTACGGTGCAGATGGAGTGAGAGTTGGGATGTTACTGACTTCGCCGGCTGGGAATGACCTACCGTTTGATGAGAAGCTTTGTGAGACAGGAAGGAATTTCTCGAATAAGATTTGGAATGCTTTCCGCCTTGTAAAGGGTTGGGAAATAGATGAATCTAAAGAGCAGCCCGAGCACGCAGTACTTGCTATCCAGTGGATGGAGAGCAGAACAAATGCAGCGCTGAAGGATTTAGAGTCACAGTTCCAAGAATTCAGATTGAGTGAGGCGCTTATGACGTCGTATAGACTTGTTTGGGAGGAATTCTGTAGCTGGTATTTAGAGCTTGTAAAGCCTATTTATGGAGAGCCTGTTGATAGAAAGACTCTTGATGCTACCTACTCTCACTTTGAACGTATTGTTAAGATATTACATCCGTTTATGCCTTTTTTAACTGAGGAGGTTTGGTCTTGGTTAGGAGAAAGAAGGACACCTGAAGAGGCTTTGATTGTATCGCAGTGGCCGGAAGCAGACGAAGTAAAAGGTGACTTATTGAAGGACTTCGATGTTTTAAAAGAAATTGTGGGTGGAGTGAGAAACATTCGCAAGGACAATGGCATAGCTAACCGAGAGAAACTTGAACTTAAGATTCAAAAGGCTGAGGGATACCCAAAGGGTTTAGATTCTGCTATTTCTCACCTGACAAATCTCGAAAGTATAGAGGAAGTGAGTGAGAAAGTAGAGGGCGCATTCGGATTTATGGTCGGTCGCCATAGATTTTATATTCCTTTCGGAGATGGCTTCGATATGGAGGCGGAGAAGTTGAAAATTCAGAAAGACCTCGATTATCAAAAAGGATTTTTGAAGAGTGTGAGAGGTAAGCTTTCGAATGAGAATTTTGTTAGCGGTGCTCCTGACTCAGTTGTAGCTAATGAGCGTAAGAAAGAAGCTGATGCTATCGCTAAGATTGACATAATGCAGGAGAAGCTTTTAGATCTTGGATAGTACAGATAATATATCTCGTGATTTACTACACTATGAAATAGTTGGGACGGAGGGGGCGCCTTGGCTTGTCTTCGTACATGGGGCTGGTGGATCTATTAGAACGTGGAAGTTCCAAGTAGAATCTTTTTCTAAAGACTTCCGTTTGGTCTTATTAGATCTTCGAGATCATGGATTCTCTAAAAACATTCAACCTGAATACAAAGCCTATGATTTCGATATTGTAGCTTGTGATATTATCAAAGTTTTAGACCATCTTAAAATTGAGAAAGCCCACTTTCTATCTTTAAGCATAGGGTCGGTGATACTACAGAAGCTTGATTTGGTGAGGCCACACTTGGTTGATAAGATGGTTATGGCCGGTGCGATTTTTGATGGCAGTATGTTCATGCATGCCTTTGTGTATAGTGGCAAATTACTTTCGTACATACTACCATTTAGAGCGTTTTATTCTCTGTTCAGCATCATAGTTTTACCTCGGAGGAACCATCGATTGAGTAGGTATATTTTCCGTAAGCAGAGTATGAGAATGACTACCGCAGAATATTTGAAGTGGGTTGAATTATACAGACCATTTTTTAAACTCATAAAGGAGTATGTTAACAGGCAGATTTCTAAAGAGTGTCTTTTAGTTATGGGAGATCAAGATCACATATTCTTCAGATCTGCCAAGAAGTTTGCTTGTAGCCAGAAGAAAGCAAAGCTATCTGTGATAAAAGGTTGTGGTCACGTTGTAAGTATAGAAAGCCCGAAACTATTCAATAAAATAGCGTCGGACTTTCTGAAAGGGCTTAACGTTCCGCTGTCTGTTCAAGCTGAACCCATTCCATATAAATGGTCTGAGTTAAAAGCTATGAAAACCGGAAGATCTAAGTTGACTAAATAGTAATGTTATTATTTTAGTTAGTTATTCGCGAGGTAACCAGAAACACCTTCGTCGGTTGCGCTCATAGCTTCTTTCCCCTTACTCCAATTGGCAGGACAAACTTCACCAACAGTTTCAACGTGGATAAGAGCATCTAGCATTCTGATAGCCTCGTCAACATTACGTCCAAGGGGGAGGTTATTTACAAGCTGGTGCTGTACTACTCCATCTTTGTCTATTAAGAACAGCCCTCTGTATGCGATAAGTTCGTTGTCTGAGATTAGATTACCTTCTTCATCGTAGTCGTACATTCCTGTAAGTACGTCGAAATTTGAAGAAATTGTCTTTGCTGTGTCTGCTACAAGTGGGTATGTGATTCCTTCGATTCCTCCTTGATTTTTAGGCATACGTAAATAAGCCGCGTGACTTTCAGCTGTGTCGGTTGAACAACCAACTACTGCACATCCGCGATTTTCGAACTCGGAAAGCTTTTCCTGGAAAGCATGTAGTTCTGTAGGACAAACAAACGTGAAGTCTTTAGGGTAGAAGAAAAACATAACGTACTTGTTGTCAATGTACTGCTCTAATGTAAAGTTATCAACGATTTCTGATCCGTTGAGTACTGCCGCAGCAGTGAATTTGGGTGCCGGTTGGCCTACTAATACTGCCATAATAATGATTATATTTAAATTATGTTGCAAAGATAACTACTCCTTATCTTCGATGAATTAATTCTTTGATGAATATTAATAATGAAGTTTGCTGCTATAGATATTGGGACTAATGCCGTAAGACTCTTAATCAAAGAGATTGTGGTTAAGAATGATAAATTGAGAGTTAGTAAGGTAAGCTTTACTAGAGTTCCATTAAGGTTAGGTGAGGATGTCTTTGAGACTGGGAATATTTCAGATAAGAAAGCTAGGAATTTGGTTAAGATAATGAGGGCTTTTTGGTATTTAATGGACGTTCATGAAATTGAGTGGTTTAAGGTCTGTGCTACCAGTGCGATGAGGGAGGCTGGTAACGTTGATTATATAATTGATATGATCAAGAAGGAGGCGAATATTATAATCGAACTTATCGATGGACAGCAAGAGGCAGATTTAATATTTAGAAATTTCAGTGTTGCTTCTTTTAAATCAAAATCTGACTATCTATATATTGATGTTGGCGGTGGTTCTCTTGAATTGACTTTAATAAGAAATGGGAAAAGATTGAGGGCCAAATCATTCCAGATAGGTACTCTAAGAGTTATTAAAGGAATCGTTAGAGATGGAGAATGGGATGCTGTAGAGGAATTCGTAAAGTACGAGTCTGAAAACGGTGAGTCGATAATAGCGATTGGAACGGGGGGTAATATTAATAGGCTACAACGCATTATACTTAACCCTAAAAATCAACCAATATTAATTTCTAAAATCGAGAAAATAACAGAAGCTTTAAAATCTCAACCATTTAAAGAAATGGTGAAGAAGTACAGTCTGAAGCCAGATAGAGCAGATGTGATTATACCTGCAGCAGAAATATATCTACGCATCATGAAATTAGCAGGAGCTAAAGAGATAATAGTCCCTAAAGTGGGTCTCAGTGATGGAATTATCCTCAAGGTACATGAGGAGTATCAAGAGTCGTTACTTTAACTCAACCGTTACTTTATGTTACGAGTTATATAAGAATCCACTTCATATATACGCTTAGGCTTGAGTACAATCTCACCTTTGCTGTTGAGTAAGAAATAAGTGGGTGTTGCTGTAATCTTGTAATCCTTTACAATTGGACTGTCCCATCCTTGAAGTTGGCTTACGTTCAAGTATTGCATTCCTTTTGCTTCAATTACATCTGTCCAGCTCTTTCTAGCTTGATCTATAGAAACTCCGATAGCCTCGAATCCTTTTCCACCATATTTTGAATAAAGGGGTATAAGAACTGGGATTTCTTGTTCACATTTGTGGCACCATGAAGCCCAAAACATTACGAGCGTGTATTGATTCTTAGCAGCTGTTTCCATTAAGTTTACTTTCCCTCCACTGTACTCTTCTATATTAAAATTAGGTGGAGTCTTGCCGACTTGTAGGTTGATAATTCCCTGAGCACGTAGGCGAATAACATCACTTAAATCTGCACCGCAGTCCTCGTCGAAGATGTAGTTGTCGAGTATGTATTGGCATATATCTTCTTTGCCCGTGTTGTAGAATCCGTCAAGCATAGCATAAAGAGCGCTTTCAAGAGTTTTAGGGTTAGGCTCAAAGTGTGCTTTGATCATATCTATGCAATCGAAGAATCCGCTATCCTCACCCTTGCTATATTTAACCATCATACCCTGAATACGATCACTAATAGCCATAGTATGAATAAGACTATTGTCGAGAGGATCCAGATCTTCAAAGTATTTTCCTTGCGAGTTAGGGTACATAGGATTCTTCCAAGAGATGAGCTTGGCAAAATACGTTCCAGCGTAAGTGTCCATCATCTCGTGTTGAGATTGAACGAGTTCGAGTTCTTTCCCCTTTATTTGCTCTTCTATTCTTGAACGGTAAGGGCTGTCTTTAATACCCTTCCTTAGATTCTTGATTTCGTTTTTATTCCTGTTAGCAAGAGTTATGTACTTAAACCAAGCGGTGTTTTCTCTAGAACTAGGCGCTGTTTTGTTACCGGTTAATCGGCTAGATTTAAAATCAATGTCAACATCACTCTCATCTGGATTAAGAATAATTTGTGTCTTGTTATTTGCTTTTCCGTTTAAAACGAGCTCGTAAATACCTCGGCTTATTTCGAGGTTATTGAAATTGAAAATACCTCCTACAACTTTAGCACTATCGAGAAGAGCAATATTTCTAGCCTCTGTTTCGTAGAGGTAAATCATTGATCCTGATGCTGCAGCAATGTTACCGTGAAGTCTTACTATTCCGGTTTTATCTCCTTTGTTCTGATCGTTGGTACCGTTTTTATACCGTGGAGAAATGGCATCAGTTTGGTTTGTAGTTACTGCATTGTTAGAAGCCACAATTTCAGAAGCCGTTGTTTTATTGGAAATAGGAGCTGGTGCGCTATCAGAACATGCAAATAGCACCAAAAGTAAAGTGCTTACAATCAGGGTCATAGGTTTCATTTTACGAATTATTATATTCCAAATTTAGATAGCATAATATACAAATTAGATTTTAATTACTTATTAAAGGAACTTCCTCCAGACTTAGAGCCTGGCTTCGAGTTGCCTCCACCGCCTTTGAATTTTTTATTTTTGAAGCCGCCTTTATTGTGACCTTCACTTTTGAAACCTCCCCGACCACGGCTTTCCCCTCCGCCTCGGTTGTCTTTATCTCCTCCTCTGTTGGCTCCATATCCTCCTCCTCCACCGCTACCTCGGTTGTCTCTATCTCCTCCTCGGTTGTCTCTATCTCCTCCTCTGTTGGCTCCATATCCTCCTCCTCCACCGCTACCTCGGTTGTCTCTATCCCCACCTCTGTTGGCTCCATATCCACCACCGCCGCCACTACCTCGGTTGTCTCTATCACTACTTCTGTTGGCTCCATATCCACCACCGCCGCCACTACCTCGGTTGTCTCTATCACTACTTCTGTTGGCAGCATATCCGTTACTACCACTACCTCGGTTGT
>Ga0209089_10000611_pt1 | contig 32742 bp, 29 predicted proteins | sample ArcticOcean_MG_C_FD_187431 | JGI IMG/M metagenome (GOLD analysis project Ga0209089, IMG submission 187431) | Marine microbial communities from western Arctic Ocean - ArcticOcean_MG_CB2_150 (SPAdes) (version 2) | ecosystem: Environmental > Aquatic > Marine > Oceanic | place: Arctic Ocean: Canada...
CCAATGGAAATCGTCGCACAGGATTTCTTGGGCGATCGCCCGCGCCTCGGCCACGGTCCAGGGGCAGTTAACGTCAAGGCAGATGTTATCCTCGGGGTTCACCGCCTGACGGGCAGCGCGGAATGCCGGCACCGTGTTCTCATGCAGTTTGATGGTGGTAAAGCCATGGCCACGTGCCCGCGCCACATTCTCGGCGACCGCATCACAGTCACCACCATAGCGCATCAGACTGGCATAGCGGGTCAACCCACCGCCATCACCGCCAAGCATCCGAAACACCGGCATCCCGGCACGCTTTCCCGCAAGATCCCAAAGCGCGATATCGACGGCGGACAAGGCATACATCATCGGTCCGGCGCGCCCGAGCCCATGCATGGGTCGCTCGATCTCATCGATCCGCTTGGAGATTTCCCGAGCATCCTTGCCAAGCAGCAGCGGCGCCACGACAGTATTCAGCACCGCGTCGGCCCCCGGCGCCATCACATGGCCGAACGCCTCTCCCCATCCCTCAAGACCGTCGGAGGTTTCAATCCGGAGCATCACGCTTTCCATCTTCAGCCAAGCGCCCAACGCCGGTCGCATGCCATGCCTCGGCCCACCGGTCTCGAACGGCAGGGCAACACGAATGGTTTCGATTTTAGTGATAGTAGGCATGGTGGCGGCTCCGGGTAACGGGAAATAAGACGGGCACCGGCAGTGTGCTGCCGCCTTCAGGCGCCAGGCAAGCTAAACCAGTCCGATCAACCCAACATCTTCACATGAAAACTGGTCTCAGGTATCAGTTGGCCCAAGCGGCCGCTTAGCTCCGTACGATAGAACGACAGATTCCTAATATCATTCCCCAATCCTGATATAACTTTAACTTGTTTTTTGTATGGACATTTTGAAGGTTTATTTATCAAATTTAGTTGTAGAACCACCTTTACGAATACATAGATATACTCCCCGCTCATGACGCTCTAGATTTAAGCATCCTAATATCTTTGGATGAAGTGGTGATCCCAGAGGGGTTCGAGCCCTCGACCCACTGATTCGGTGTATAATCGGGGATGAAAGTGGTGATCCCAGGAAGACTCGAACTTCCGACCCCCGGTTTAGGAAACCGATGCTCTATCCGACTGAGCTATGGGACCACACAGGATTTATACAGAATCCTCGCTGGGGCGGGAACCTACAAGGTTTCCAGGACAGATCGTGCCCCACCCAACATCGTCGCCCGATCGCTGCTGAAGAATGGTCCGGGGCTCTTGGTGCCGGAAGTTTGAACTTTGAGGGAGAATAAGCTGATGTCAAATTCGGTGCGTATTGTTCGCAATGACGACCTGGAGCCGACCTGGACAGTCAAGCAAGCCAAGGAGCCGGGCTTCATGCGGTCGCTGATCACTTGGGTTGGTGGGCCGGAGGGCTATGTGAACACCAATCCCGAGGTGGCCGTCATCAGCCAAGATTCTGCGATTGGCCTGATGCGGATGCCGATCGGAAATCGGCAGGCCGGCGTGCATGTGCATTCGGTGACCGAGATCTATGTGATCTTGAAGGGCGAGGCCGAGAGCTTTGACGGGGTCGGCAATAAGCACCGGGCGGGACCGATGGATTGCCTCTATATCCCCGCCGGCGTGCCGCACGGCGTGCGCACGGTGGGCGGCGAGGATCTAGATCTGATCTGGTTGCATGACGCGATCGAGCGTTTGGAGGTGTCGGTCTATTTGGACGGGCCCGGGCCGTTCCCGGCGGATGACGAGGTCAGGCTGGTCAAGTTTCGCGACATGATCGCGAATTGGGAGGGTGAGAACGCCAAGATCGGCGGCAACCTGCGCTGGACGGCGGACTGGGTCTCAGCCACCCCGGTCGCCACGGATACCGGGGCAGCTCACGCGGGTGAGGGGCAGGCGGTGCGCAATGATCGGCTGGCGATTGGTATTACCGTCATCCTGCCCGGCAACAGCAATCTCGAACACCGCCATCCGCACACCGAGACCTATATCATCCTGTCGGGCACTGGTGCGGTCTCCCATCTGGGTGAGGCTCATCATTTGGGCCGGCTGGACGCGGTTTATTATCCAGCCGAGGTGCCGCACGCAATCCGCAACACCGGGGATCAGCCCCTTTATGTTCTATACGCCCATGAATTTCCCTTCGGCGGCACCAAAAACAGGATTGCCATCACCAAGGCCGGCGGCGACTTTTCGCAGGCGCTTAAACAGATCTAGGGGCGCCACCACACTAATGGAGATTTAGCACCCTGGCCCCGACGCATTGGCCGAGAGAGGTGGTTCGGTTTGCCTGAACAGTTTCCGGGAATATCTTAAGTGGGTTTCCGCTCTGGTTACGCTGCGACCGGGACTGGTGACAGCGTATTGAAGTACAGCTGAACGGGAGTTTTCCCGTCAAGCGATGAATGTGGGCTTACTCGATCTTCACTATTTCAAACGCCCTGAAGTCCTTCAATCGCCAACGTTCAATTGCATGCTTAAGCACGGGGGGATACCAATTGACTCGATTGGGGCATCAATGAACGACCAGGGAGGACTAAATGAGGCTTGTGGGAAAGGTAGCGCTGATCAGTGGCGCGGCGCGAGGAATGGGGGCCGAGGAAGCCAGACTTTTCGCTAGGGAAGGGGCTCAAGTCGTACTCGGCGATGTGCTCGACGAGGCGGGCGAGCAGGTTGCGGCGGAAATTCGCCAGCAGGGTAGCGGTGCCACCTATGTTCCCCTGGATGTGACCCAGGAGGAGGCATGGAGCGAGGCCGTAAAAACCGCAGAATTGACTTATGGCAAGCTGGATATTCTCGTTAACAACGCCGGAATTGCCGGGTACAGCAAGGGCGACGACGACACTCTTGAAGACTTCGACAGGTTCCTCGCGGTTAACACGAGAGGCACCTATCTCGGCATACGCGCCGCCATTCCAGCCATACGCCGCGCCGGCGGCGGTTCGATCGTCAACATCTCGTCCATTTCAGGGTTAATTGGTCAGAAATACGTTCATGCAGGCTACAACGCCTCGAAGGGTGCGGTGCGCATCATGACCAAGTCGATCGCGCTGCAATATGCCGCCGATTCCATTCGGGTCAATTCGGTGCATCCCGGCCCGATTAGAACCGACATGACCAAGGCAGTCTGGTCTAATCCAGAAGGCCGCCAACGGACCGAACAGGCGACGCCGCTCGGCCGGTACGGAGAGGCTCTCGATGTCGCCTATGCCGTATTGTTCCTTGCCTCGGACGAGGCCGCCTTCGTGACCGGCGCCGAGTTGGTGGTCGATGGTGGATTTACCGCGCAATAGCGGGTGAAAGCGAGCCGATGGATTTTTTCCCACTTCATCCGTCCCTGGGCGCTCTCGTGAAAAGCGTCGACTGCAACGATGACATGGCCACGCAAGCCAGCACGCTGAAGGCCAGGTTGGCGCGTTCGCAGGTTCTGTTGTTTCGTGATCAAAAGTTGAGCGACGGCGCCTTCGCGGGGTTCTGCCGAAATTTTGGGGTGCTTGAACTCCTGCCAGAGCCCGAGAAGCGCCATCCCGACTACCCGGAGGTCTTTAACCTCACGAACACCAAACCCGATGGATCGCTGACACACCGTGAGGAGCCACAGGCGGTGTTTCTCAGGGGGGGCTTCGCGTTGGCACACCGACAGTAGTTTTCGGGAATTTCCCTGTTTCGCGACAGTCCTTTACGCGATCACCGTGCCGCCCGAGGAAGGTGACACGGAATTCGCTAATATGATCGCCGCCTATGACAGTTTGTCAGCGGATGAGAAGACCGAATTGGAAAGCCTCGAAACGGTCCACTCCTACGCCTATAGCCGGTCAACCAACCCAGGCAGGTTAGAACCAGTCAAGGCCGAGGAATTGGCTAAGGTTCCCGATGTCACGCACCCTTTGGTCAGGTCATTGCCCGATGGTCGGCGGTCTATTTATCTAGGTGCTCACGCGTCCCATATTTTGGACGAGCCCGTTGACAAAGGCCGGGCCCGATTGCGCGCGCTGGAGGATCGCTTGACAAGTGTTGGCAATGTCTATCGTCATCAATGGCGCGAGGGCGACCTTCTGATTTGGGACAACCGTTCGACCCTGCATCGGCTGACCGGCTATGCGGTCGATAAACACGCGCGAGTCATGCGCCGATGTACGGTGGCCGGCACTGAGAAAGTTCTACCATCAAGAGCTTGGCCAGCTACGATCAGCGCTGGTGACGGTTTCGGAAATCGTGGGCGACGCTGGCGCCAAACATTTACATTATCGACCGCCGGTAGGTGGCAAGCTGAACATCATTCGCCCTCGTTCAATTGCTCGCGGATTTCAAGTTATGAAATTCGCCCGATAATGTGCCCCGCAAACTCGGCGGAGAATTTTTTATTGCGAAGATCCGCATTGATCCTATCTACGTCGCGCGATCCGGCGGGGCCGTATCCGCCGCCAGCCGCTAGGTGGCGAATTACGTCGCCCGATCTGATTTCACGAGTCGTCTTTCCTGGAAGCAATCTCTCGTTGAGTGTCCCTGGATTAAACAGCGTGATTGAGGCTGTTCCCTCCTTGCCATCGGCGAGACCAAAGGGAAAATAGTCCTGTCGGTCCAAGCGGTACGACAAGATCCCCACACCGTCAAGAAAGCGATACTGTCGAACGACGGAAAGGCAGCCCCGGTACTCGCCTTGGCCACCGGTGTCGGGGACGAAAACGAATGGAGATGTTCTGGGCGTATTTCACCATCGACCGTTTCAAAAACTACAGTGGGTCCTCTTGGCGACTTTGAGCGTACGCTGTGCGGTAGCCCATTGGGGAAAGGTCTCTCCGCTTGATAAAATAGGCGCGCTTCCTCTTCCGCTTCTTATCGTTCTGACGATGGCAACCCGGTTTAAAGGTGCCGCGTCAATCCATCACCACCCCTCCGCCAACATTGAGAGCAGCTCCGGTGATCTCCCGAGCCTCAGCGGATGCCAGGAATACCGCGGCATTGGCGATATCGGCAGCGCTCTGCAGGCGCTGCAGCGGAATGTTTTCCTGTGCGAAATGCTCCGCGATTGAGGCTGCACTACCACCCTCGTTGTCGGATCGCGCCTGCCAGCCACGCCAGGCCATGCCAACGTCGCTAATATAACCGGGGCAAATAGCGTTGACCCGTACCGCCGGAGCAAGCTCCACAGCGAGTGCCCGGCTCATCCCGAGCACACCAGCCTTGGTCGCCCCGTAGACCGACAGCTCCGCCCAACCGCGCTTGCCCGCTTGGGACGACATGTTGATCATGACCGCGTCGCCGGCGTCCAACATCGCCTGGGCAAAAGCCTGAGCGCATAGGATGACGCCTTTCAAGTTGACCGCCAACAGGGCGTCTATCCGCTCCTCCGGGATCTCGGTGATCAAGCCCCGGCCGCTAAGACCCGCGTTGTTGACCAACACATCGACCCCGCCGAGACGTCGCGCGGATTCGGTGGCCAAGGCCTGGGTCTCGGCGGACTTGGTCACGTCGCAGCCGATCCAGGAAATGGTGCCGACGCTTGAAAGCTCGGCCGCCGCGCGGTCCGCGGCCGCGGCATCAATATCGGCGATCACCACGGCGGCGCCCTCTCGCAAATACGCCGCCGCGATCGCCCGGCCAATTCCCGAAGCCCCACCGGTTACCACCGCCCGCCGTCCCGTCATGCGCCCCGTCATGTTCCATCCCCCCCTTCGTGCGACTTGGTCTCCTTGCAACGATCATGCACACTTATCTCGCGTCGATATCCTCCTTTCATGGACCGCCGCCGGAAATCATGTTTGAGCTCCGCCCAATATTGGAAACCCAAATGGTCGGAGCAACCGATACGGCACCCCGCTCCGGTCTCGATTGACGCCAGCCAAACCAGGGTGCTCTCTCCTACCAAAGCGGGGTAATCGACACATGACACCCAAGAAACTGGTTGTGACCTACGCGCTTGATGACGAGGGTCGCGAGATTGTCACGGGCGCTCTGGACGGCGCTGGCGAGGTTGTCGGGTTGGAAGATCACCCGTCCGAAGCCCGCGCCGAAATTCTGGCCAACGCCGATGTACTATTGGCGCGAAACATATCGAAGGAACTGGGTACCGATGAACTTGGACTATTGGCCAACGCCTCACTATTGCAGTTCGTCAGCGCCGGTATCGACTTTATACCGCTTGGCGGCTTGCCTGCGGGCCTACAGGTCGCCTTCAACGGCGGCGGATATGCGGAGCCGATGGCCGAGCATGGCCTAGCGATGGCGCTAGCGGCAACCAAACGGTTGATAGTCGAGCATGACAATTTAAAACGTGGCGATTTCAATCAGTTTACCGCGAACCGCATGCTGGCTGGCAGCGTCGCCGGCATTCTCGGCTTCGGTGGAATCGGCGTCGCCAGCGCCAGATTGCTCCGTGGGCTGGGCATGTCGGTGCACGCCATCAATCGTCGGGGGGCCAGTGACGAGCCGACAGATTGGATCGGCCGGCCAGCCGAATTTGACACGCTGCTCGCCATGGCCGATGTGCTCCTGGTCAGCCTACCCTTGACCCGAGCCACGGAGGGAATGATTGGCACCAGGGAGCTGACGCTTATGAAACCCGACGCGATCTTGGTCAATTTGGCGCGCGGCGAAATTATCGACGAGGCGGCCCTATACGATCATCTGCGCGCGCATCCTGATTTCACCGCTTGTATCGACGCCTGGTGGGTGGAACCGATGCGTCATGGCGCCTTCCACATGGGTCGGCCCTTTCTCGATCTGGCGAACGTCATCGCCTCACCGCACAACTCCGCCTCGGTACGGGGCTGGCGACGGACCGCGCTAACCCGAGCCACCGCGAATTGCCGACGAGCGTTGCTCGGCGATGAGCCGCTGCATTTGGTCGGTCCGGACGATCGCTTTATGGATTAGCTTCACGTGTCAGTCACCCACAACATCAAAATTGTCTGCGCACCGTTTAGATAAATACTTTTATAGGCACATTTCATATCGATATCCTGTAGATTCATGTCCTCGATAAGTCGGATAGGGCAGCGAGGTTATCGTTCGTCGACAGAATCTCGGTCTCGAACTGGCCCGTTTGGCTGGTCGTTGCGCCGCCGCGCTCGATGGCCTTGCCGCCGACGATCCAACGCATCGCGAGACCCCGTTCCTGGCGGGCAGCGTCATTCACGTCCTCGTAGCCGGCGAAGCTACCATAAGTTGTACACAGCAGACTAACCAGACCATGCCAGCTGTCCCTGCCCGTCCGGTTACCCAGAAGCACTGATCCCGCGAGTACGGCCAGGCCAAAGGCACCATCGAGTTTACGATAGGCAAACAATCCAGCGTCGGAGGTGATCCAGGAGCCGCAAAACTCAAACTTCAGGCGGCGGTCGAAATGAAGGCACAAAGCAAGGTATTGGCTTCACCCTCTGGGCCTCGCTCCCGTTGCTGGAAGGCCTCTGCTTCATCGCCGCTCTTATGCTGACTGCCAACATCAGTTGTGCAACGCAAGCCATGTGGGCTGTCGCTCCAGGCCCCTTCGTAGGGCCTCCCGTGCTTCGTCATGGCGGTCGAGAAAAATAAGTAAGACGCCTTACGAAGCGCTCAGGGGAAAACTATAACTCGTCCAGTCCATGTCTCGCTCGATCGTTCAGATTACATCTCACGAATGTCTCACCACTCGGATCAGCCAGCCAGCGTCATCCCTAAATCCACAGCCTGACGCCCTTCGAACGCTCGGCATTCGTTATCATGACAATGACCACGAATACCGCCACGCACGGTGCCCGGCGCGGTCGCGCGGTAGAAATCCCACCAACTTTCCGGCAGCTGCACCGAATCCGGCGGCGCCAACCATAGTCGGAACAGCAGTCGCTTTTCCTCCGAATTCTCGAAATCCTCGTATTCGGTACGGGAATGCAGGGTCGTGTAATTGTTGAGGATCTGCAGGTCGCCGGGCGCCAAATACATGGTGAACATATTCTCCGGCCGTTGCAGGATCTCATCCATCATCGCCATGGCCTCAAGCTGCTTGTCAGTCAGTCGTGGCACCTCGTCGAAGCGCTGGGCGCTTTGCACGCGGTTGCGGTTCCACTTGCCGAAGATCCTGCCGTCCGCATAGTCGAACAGTGGTTGGACATAAAATGGCCCCTCGTCCTCGGTTTCCTCGTTCTGGCGGCTGAAATAGAAATCCCGGTGGGCAATTTCCGCCAGGTCGGGCCGCTCGGCCATCAGCACATCCCGCGCCGTAATGCTACTGGAGATCATGCTTTGGCCGCCCGCCTTCGCCGTATTGTAGCAGGCGAGCGTCGTCAGGTCGGCGCCATCCACATGGAAGTCAAGCTTGGCGTTGGAGGAATATCCCCGCCCGCTGGCCGCTCGATAATTAACCCCTACATCGCGAACCGGCGAGATATACTGGCTGGCTTTTCCCTGGGGGCGAGCAACGCCGACATAGAGACCAATCGCCCAATTCAGTAGCTTGAATTCTTCCTCGCTGAGATCGTCCCGCGGCAAACCGCGGACTAGTGCGAGACCTCGGCCATGATGCGCTTGCCAGACGGCCGGGGCGATGATGTCCCAGGCTGGACCCAAATCAAAATCCTCGCGGCGATAGTCGAACAACGGTCGTTCCGGGTCAAAGGCGGCCCGCACCGTTCGCGCGAGCTGCGCGCGGCCCTTATCCTCAATCGTGAATATCCAATTCGGATCCTGTTCGAGATCCACGATCCGCCACGAAGAAAGTGACTGCGAAATGGCGATACCCATGCTGACAATCCTTCGTCTAAACTATGCGTCGTCGTAACATTCGGGACAGGTGAAGCTGTGATTCAACAGAGGATTTGGCCCCTCTGATTGGTTGATATTAGGCGGCGACTTTGTGGTGTAGCAAGCGGCCAGACATTGTCAGATCAATTTTTAAGGCCTGAGAAACGCTTGAGCTATTGAATCTTAACCGGTGAGATGTCGCCATTGGGCCAAACCAGCGGCGCGGTCTTGTTTGAAAGTTTAGTGGCGATTCAGGTGGCGCTCGTTATTGAGATGGTTGTGGAGTGAGGCATGGATCGAGATAAATTTCTGAAGGGTGCCGGTGTCCCTGAACTTAGCTATCGTTTTCTCCCGTCGCCGCAATGGCTGATATCGATGCCACGTTCGAATGGAAGATCTTCGCCCTGATGGAGCGACAGCAGATAGCGGACGTACACCATCACAGCGAAGCGGATGATGTCGGGCGAACGGTTGAAATATCGAAACAGATTTTGCATCCAACGAAGCTACAAACAATTACCTCTAACCTGAAAGTCAGTTTGGTCTGACAACGCCTTGTCACGACAGACCCCATCCGGCTACCATTGGACCTGTGATTCATCGCTTATGGGACTAATCGTAATGGCGACACCAGACATTCTGCAGAGAGCCCCCTATCGCACCGAAGTGCAGGCTGGACGGACCTACTCCTGGTGTTCCTGCGGCAAGAGCGCCAAGCAGCCGTTCTGTGACGGCTCGCATAAGGGAACGGAACTTACGCCGGTGCGCTATACCGCAGAGAAAGACGGGACGGTGTTCTTCTGCGGCTGCAAGCACAGCAAAAAGGGCCCGCTCTGCGACGGCTCGCACAACCGGATCTGATCCTGTGGAGCGGTTGGGAATCCTGGCTCAAGGGAAATTCAACAACTTTGATGCCTCTTTTTCTAAGCCCGGACCCAAAACGTTGTGAATTAGGTAAGGAAACCGGAACCTTGCGGCTCTGTGCCCTATCAATCGATACTGCACGTTCACTCATTTCGGCCCGCCCCGGGTTTCGACCTGATTAGAAACCGGGATTTCCCATTTGGGCTCCGTTATGACGCGTGATTATGACGCCGAACGGCTAGATCTACATGCTAATCAACATCGGCCCGGAAAAGCACGCCAAACAAATCAAACGAAAACCAATAGAGGGCAGACAATTACTAGACACTTGGATCGAATCACTTGTAGAAGCGGCCATTTTAGGTGTTGTTTCTCGAACCACTTTGCCCGCTTGTCCCTCGTTAATAATGATATCGCCGGCACTGTCAGACCAAACTGACTTCATTGAACTGACAATACCTCTCGTTGCCCCATCCGACTGAACGGGGACGTGGAACGACAAGGCCCGTGGAAGGAAGTTCCTTCCCGTTGTCCGTGTTGATCAACGTTCAGGTGGTAGTATTTCCTGCGGGCAAACCTCATCAACGAGATGATCACGGCGAATATCGGCAAGATGAGCGCGCTTTTGATCGTTGCTTAGATTCTCTCCAATTCCTTGGACCAATGCCATCACTACGGATCTATCGCTCATATCCAGCCAATAGGAACGGCGAATAAGTTGATCAATCTCGTCCCGCGCGAACGGACTGGCAATATCACTTCCAAGATCGGGATTAAAATATTGAGACATGGGCGTCCGCTCCTTCTTGTCACTCATTCGGTCAGGCTGCTCGCGGTTGGATAGTTTCGCCAGAAACACGATATAGAACCGTGTTGAGCAATGGAACATAACGGCCTCGAATATGATATCGCAGACGCCGCCACCTCGTCGCACGAGGTGACGAGATGATCGCCACGAATTGCTTCAAGTGGTAGCGGCCGAACAATGTCGCACCGGAGAGGCCGCGTTGTCCGACACGGGGCGAAACGGCTTCCGCATGAGGCGATTGGACAAAACTTTTCCGTTGATTTTCTCAGCGCCCGGAATCACTAATTGGCTGCCGTCAGTCGCGTACTCTATCCGTGGAACGGGGGTTGGTTTCTCGGTGCCCGGGATGGCAAACTGATGCCCAGGCCCGGTGCGCTCGACTGTGCGTCGCCGTAATATTTGGGACATATGAGGCTGTGTTTCAGCGGAGGATATGGCCCCTCTGGTTGGTTCATACCGTGCGTCAATTTTGCGACGTAGCAAGCGCCGGTGTTCAAAGGTCTGTCTTTTGGTGCGCCTGGGCTCTTCGAGAATCTCCTGTCTCCTGCCGGAGTAGACATCCACCGGGGCAGGTTCTTCAGGAGGGGGTGCCCTTCTTTTTTCTGCCGCTCGATCTTACCCTGGATCTGGGGATGATAGGGCGCTCCTCGAGCATGGATGATGTCCTTGGCATCGAGCTATTCGGCAAAATTGCCGGAGATGTAGCTGGGCCCGTTATCCGACAGCAGTCGTGGTCGGTGCCGGACATGGGCTTGGTCACAGCCAGACGCCGCCAACGCCATTTCCAAGGATCAGTGAACTCTTTGGCCTTCATCGTCGTGCAGCGCTCCAGGTGATCACGTATCGCGAGAAGTCATCCAGGCGGACACACCCATCCTGCACCTTCGTCATGGGAACCGCCGCGATGGCCGTGGTCGATGGCAATCGTGCATCGTGGCCCTGTTAGTGTATCAATGCCCTTCGCCCTGCTAGAATCGATGGATGAGCAAGCGAGACCCCGATTTCATCATCGTAGGCGCCGGATCGGCTGGCTGTGTATTGGCCAACCGACTGACCGAGGATCCGGATGTCTCCGTTCTGTTGATCGAGGCTGGCGGGCCCGACCATTGGTGGGACTGGACGATCCACATGCCCGCCGCCCTAGCCTACCCGCTGGCCACGGACCGGGTGAATTGGGCGTATCACTCCGAGCCGGAGCCGGGGATGGAGCAACGCCGGATGTATTGCCCCCGTGGTCGCGTACTTGGCGGATCAAGCTCGATCAACGGCATGGCGTATGTGCGCGGCCATGCCCGTGACTATGATCGTTGGGCCCAGTCCGATGGAATGCGTGGTTGGTCCTATGCCGATTGTTTGCCGTATTTTAAGAAGGCGGAAAGCCTGGATCTAGGTGGCGATCAGTACCGGGGCGGTGACGGGCCGCTCAAGGTGAGCGCCGGAAAGATGCGTAACCCGCTGTTCCATGCCTGGATCAAGGCTGGCCGGCAAGCTGGGTATCCCGTGACCGATGACCCGAATGGCGTCCAGCAGGAAGGTCTCGGGCGCATGGACATGACCGTCGGCGAGGGGCGGCGTTGGAGCGCCGCGCGGGCCTATCTACATCCTGTGCGACACAGGCCCGGCCTAGCGGTGATGCTGCGCACGCCGACCACCCGCATCCTGGTCGAGAATGGCCGAGCGATCGGTGTCGAAGTTGCGCACGGCGCCGGCGCACGCCGGATCCGCGCCAGGCGCGAGGTAATCCTGTGCGGCGGGGCGATCAACTCACCGCAACTGCTGATGTTGTCGGGAATTGGGCCAGCCGACCATCTCGGCCAGCACGGTATCCCGGTAATCCAAGACCTGCCCGGGGTCGGCGCCAATCTGCAGGATCATCTGGAGGTCTATATTCAGCAGGCTTGCCTCCAGCCGGTCTCGCTCTATGGCACCCAACACCCGGTTCGCAAGATGCTGATCGGGATGGAGTGGATCCTGGCGAAGACCGGCCTTGGCGCCACCAGCCATTTCGAGGCTGGCGGGTTTATCCGTTCGCGCGCCGGGGTTGAGCATCCAGACCTGCAGTATCATTTCCTGCCCATTGCGGTGAATTACGACGGCAGAAATCCCTGGGAAACTCATGGTTTTCAAGCCCATGTCGGACCGATGCGACCAACCAGCCGGGGCCATGTGCGATTGAAATCAGCTGATCCGCAAGCCGCGCCGAGTATTCAGTTCAACTATATGACCACCGAGGGCGACCGCCGGGAGATGCGCGACGCCGTGCGCCTGACCCGGGAGATCTTGGCCCAACCGGCTTTCGCTAAGCTGCGCGGCGGCGAGTTGTCGCCGGGCGAGGACATTCAATTGGATGGGGAGATCGATGCCTTTATCCGCCAACGCGGCGAGAGCGCATATCACCCATCCTGCACCTGCGCCATGGGGACGGACGCGATGGCCGTGGTCGATGGCGCAGGTCGGGTACATGGGGTCGGCGGGTTGCGGGTGATCGATGCCTCGATCATGCCGACGATCGTCAGCGGTAATCTCAACGCGCCAACCATTATGCTGGCGGAAAAATTGGCGGATGTGGTCCGTGGGCGCGATCCACCACCACCATCGGACGCGCCGGTGTGGATCCATCCGGAATGGGAATCCCGACAGCGATGAGCGGCGCCGTCCAGCCAGGGGCATGACGGCACTGTCATGTGTGGGCGGCTTTTCCCCCGCAAGGCGCACGCCGCACTATCAGACATGTCCAGCGCCAGATCTCTAACCCGGTGACATCCCACGTAAACGCTCGCTGCGTCGCCGCAGCAATTCGACCGTGGTCAACAACAAGATGGAAATACAAACCAGGATCGTCGCGACAGCCAGAATCGTCGGGCTGATCTGCTCGCGGATGCCAGCCCACATCTGCCGGGGGATCGTACGTTGCTCAAACCCCGCCAAAAAGAACACCACCACGACCTCATCAAAGGAGGTGATGAAGGCGAACAGTCCTCCGGATATCACACCCGGCAGGATCAATGGCATCTGGATTTTAAAAAAGGTGCGGGTCGGCCCGGCGCCTAGGTTTTGCGAGGCCCGGGTAAGCGAATGGTCAAAGCCGACCAGGGTAGCAGTCACGGTGATCACCACGAAAGGTGTGCCGAGCACCGCATGGGCAAGGATCAACCCCGGCATGGTCTGAGCCAAACCGATCTTGGAATAAAAGAAGTACATCCCGGCAGCGGAGATAATCAGCGGCACGATCATCGGCGAGATCAGCACCGCCATTATCGCGGGCCTGTAGGGCATGTGGGATTGACTCAGGCCCAGCGCCGCTACCGTTCCCAATACCGAGGCCAGAATAGTGGCGAATACCGCGACGATCACACTGTTACCCGCCGAGAACATCCATTGCGGGTTGTTGACGATGTCCTCGTACCAGCGGGTGGAATATGCAGCCGGTTCGAAGGCCAGCATGCCCTCCGTAAAAGTGAAATAAGGTTCGGCGTTGAAGGAAAGCGGGATGATCACCAAGATCGGAGCGATTAAGAATAGGAACACTAGACCGCAGAAGATGAGAAAGCCGTAGTGCCAAGCCTTGCCGATCGGGCCGACATAGGGAGGGAATGCCATCGCCTTACCCTAGCTTCATGTTATCGATGCCCACGATCTTGTTGTACAACCAGTACAACATTAGGACTGCTGCCAGAAGGATCGTACCCAACGCCGCCGCCAAGCTCCAGTTCAGCGAGGATTTCATGTGATAGGCGATGAAGTTACTGATCATGGTTCCGGACTGCCCGCCAACCAGGGCCGGCGTAATATAGTAGCCGATCGACAGGATGAAGACGAGCAGACAGCCGGCGCCGACCCCAGGGCCCGTCTGCGGCATGTAGACCCTAATGAACGCCGTGGCCGGCGTCGCGCCCAGGGATCGCGCGGCCCGCATATAAGTCGGCGATATCGTCTTCATCACGCTGTAAAGCGGCAAAATCATGAAGGGCAACAGGATCTGCGTCATCGCGATCAAGGTGCCCATCTGATTGTAGATCATCTGGATGCGGCCAGCCTCATTCACGATGCCTACCCAGACCATGATATCGTTGATCACCCCATTACGCTGTAACAGGACAATCCAAGACGTCGTACGAACCAACAAAGACGTCCAGAACGGCAACAACACCATGACCATCAATAGATTGCTGTAGCGCAACGGCAAGGTTGCCAGAAGATAGGAAACCGGATAGGCGAGTATTAGACAAAAAACCGTGACCAGCAGACTGATCCAAAAAGTCCGGCCGAAGATCAAACCGTAGATCTGCCGGTCCTCTGGCTGCATTCCTATGCTGCCGTCGGGCTGGGTTTTCATATCCAGCGCTGCTAGGTACTGAACGGCCGTATAGGCTTGCCCGATCCGCTTGATCGTCAACCAGGTTTCCTGCAATGCCCATCGCTTATCGAACTTCAGCAAGGCCTCCTTATAAGGGCCTTGCTTCAGTTTTCGGATCTTGCGAACTGATTTGGTGATCAAGCTGCGCATGCCACTGGTCTCAAAATTCAAGCGCGACGCGACCTTGCCCATTTCCTTGTTATCGCGCGCCAGGACCAGTTCCTTGGCGAGTGCGGCGAACGCCACCTCGCTGGGAAGACCCTTGCCGTTCCAGTTCTCTAACTCAGCCAACGTAATCGGAAGGTTTCTGGCGACGACGGGGTTTTCGACGCTGCGGAAAAGCATGTCAACAATAGGGAAAATAAATGTAATCAAGACGAAGATGAACAACGGCAACACCAAGGCGATCGCTCGAAGACGGCGAACGCGCAATGCTTTGCGAAGGCTAACCTTTAGTGGTGTGCCGTCGGCGGCGAGGATCGGACCCGTGGGAGCCGTGCCTGCATCGACCGTCATCATTTATCCTTCTTACAAAAGATAAAAATCCCGCGGAGAACTAGGTCTCCGCGGGATCGTTAAATTACTTCGCGAGCCAAGCGTTGAAACGCTCGTTCAGCTCGTCCTGGTTATCAGCCCAGAAGTCTGAGTTGTTGAGCAACGCGGTCTTGAAGTTTTCCGGATTCGTCGGCATGTGGGGCTTCATGTCAACGCCAGCCGTGGCGTGCTTGCCTACAAGCGCAGACGAGGACTTGCGAACCGGACCATAGGAAATCCACGAAGCCTGATTGGCCAACTGTTCCGTCGCGCTCGCGAACTGGAGATAGCGCAGCGCTTCGTCGAGACGCGGCGTGCCCTTGACGATCGCATAAAAGTCGAAGGCAAACAGTTGATTATCCCAAACGATGGCGAAGTTCTTATTCTCCGTCACCTGGGCATTGAAGATCCGCCCATTGTAAGCCGAAGTCATCACGACCTCGCCATCCGCGAGCATCTGCGGAGGCTGAGCACCAGCTTCCCACCACAGGACATGATCCTTGATCGTATCAAGCTTGGCAAAGGCGCGGTCTTGACCAGCCTTGGTTCCAAGCACTTCGTAAACGTCATCGCGCGACACGCCGTCGGCGATCAACGCCCATTCCATGTTAACGCCCGGCCCCTTGCGAAGGCCGCGCTTTCCTGGGAATTTTTTGACGTTAAAGAAATCATTGAGCGTGGTTGGTTTGGCGCCCGTCATCTTGTCTGCGTCATATGAAAACACTGTCGACCACACGATCAAACCGACAGCGCATTCAAGAACACTGCCGGGAACGAAATCATCCTCAGCTGGGGTTCCGTCGGGGGCCTTCAAGAGCTTGCTGGCGCCAACCGGCTCAAGCAGGCCTTCGTCACAACCTCGCACACCCTCGGAAACCTCAAGGTCGACCACGTCCCAAGTAACCTTGCCGGTCTCAACCTGTGCACGAATTTCGGCGAGGCCACCGTTATAGTCCTCGGACTGGATCTTGGTGCCATATTTGGCGGTATAGGGCTTGTGATAAGCCTCTAGCTGGCTCTTCGTGTAGGCACCTCCCCACGAAACTACGGTTAGGGCATCGGCAGCGATTGCCGGGCCGGATGCGAACGCGGCGAGGCCGAGAACAGCCGCGCCAGTCAGGATTGGTAGTCTCATCTTATGATTTCTCCTTCTGATGAACCGGCTGACCCGGCAATTGACCGAACAGGGTATCGGCCGTATGAAGCCCGCCCACTAGACGGCCTCTATGGAAAACAACGCGACCGAGCTCTACGAGGGCTCTGTGGCGCATGCTTCAAAGTTTCACGCATCAAGGGCTCGGCAATCTTCTGCCTGCCATCCGACGCTGACATCGTCCCCTTTTTTTACCGCGCCATGCCCTTGGGCGTTCGGTACTTTGACAATGAATTGGTTATTGCCGCAGACGCCTACCCGGCACCGGACATGGTCGCCGAGATAAATCAACTCCAACACCGTAGCGTCAAAGACGTTTGGCAACGCGCCGGTCTCTGGGTTTAATACCACCCGCTCGGGGCGCAAGGATAAGGTCGTCTTTGCGCCAACACCGCCGGAATTGACGTTCAGGCCAACGATCACCTCACCGCCCACGTCGACGGTGCATTTCTCGCCATCAATCGACTTTACCTCACCGATCAGCCGGTTATTCTCGCCGATGAACTGAGCCACGAAAGCATTTTGTGGGCGTTCATAGAGGTCCGCCGGCGTCGCAAGCTGCTGAATTATCCCGTCGTTGAACACCGCGATACGGTCCGACATCGTCAGCGCTTCCGACTGATCATGGGTCACGTAAACCACCGTCATGCCGAGATTTTCGTGGATATGCTTGATTTCGTACTGCATTTGCTCACGCAGGTTTTTGTCGAGCGCTCCAAGCGGCTCATCCATCAGCACAAGATCGGGCTCGAACACCAAAGCGCGGGCAAGCGCCACCCGCTGCTGCTGACCTCCGGATAGTTGCGTCGGTCGGCGATGTCCAAAGGCCCCAAGCTCGACCATATCCAACACCCGTTGAACCTTGGTCTCGGTATCCGATTTTGACATGCCGCGCACTTCCAGGGGGAATGCCAAATTCTCGGCGACAGTCATGTGCGGAAACAACGCGTAGTTCTGAAACACCATACCGATGCCACGCTTGTGCGGCGGTACATTGTTCAACTCACTACCGTCGAGAATGACCTTGCCGTGCGTTGGCATTTCGAAACCAGCCAGCATCATCAAACACGTCGTCTTGCCTGAACCCGACGGCCCCAGCATTGTCAAAAACTCACCGGCCGCGATGCCGAGATTTAGATTCTTAACGACTAAAATTTCACCGTCATAGGTTTTTTGAACGTCAACGAATTCCACAAAAGAGTGTAATTTTTTAGCCATTCGTGCGCGATTTCCTAATCTACCCCTGTACTCTGGATGGCGCGGACGCACTGTTGCATGTAACTGCAATCTTCAACTGCAATCTTTATACGACCCTACCTAAGCAAAATGCGACCCTAAGCAAATGGCGCGGGCCTGTAAACCCACCGATCGAACCAATTTGTTGCAATCGGGACATGGCCCACGTGCCGGCCGCCACCGATGGGTTTCTTATCTCTCCCGGTCTAAGTTTCGTCCCATGAACAAGCCCACGTAACGTCGCCGCGCCGCCATCGTAGCCCTGCGGGTTCGTGGCCCCCATTCGAGTGAGGAAGGTTAAGCCGTGGCGGAGGTCCTAAACTCCTTCCCGCTGACTGTGTTAAAGAACAGCTTGGGTATCGACCCGGCGTATCGCGAGCCATAACTACGTGCGGAACCCAAGGAATCTATGTTTTGAGTAAGGGCAGCCCCAAATACCCGGCTAAACCGGGGTCAAGGTGAGCTGGTCAGCGACCGCCTCGATGCCGGCAGCAAGGACGACTTCGTCGTCGCCGCGCGCGGCAAGGGTGAGCGACTCGACGACCTCCCGGTCGCTGGCGCCATGATACATCGCCTCGATGGCATGCGCTCGAACGTCATCGCTGCGCTGGTCTCTGGCCGCCGCCGCTAGGGCGATGAGCTCTTTCATCTTACGCGGGAGCGCGCCCTCCCGCGCCATGATCTGAGCCGCCGTTCTGGCTGCGTTGTCGACCGCCTCAGGGGTGACTTGCGCCAGCACTGCGCGCCAGTCGGGCCGTGGTTCTACCGTCGCGTCGAGCGCTCTAACCCCACCCGCGCAGGCCAGCATCCGGGCCGCTGCTTCCGTCGCGGCCATGCCGACGCAGACCCCGGCCGCTTCAGCGGTGGCGTTGCAGGCGGAGACGATACCGGCAGAATAAGTACTGCGGGCGGAGCCGACACGGGCGCTTTTGCAACTCACTGCGGCCGCCGGCGTATCGATTGCATCGAGTGCGCTGAGCCCAGCGATGCCCGCACCATTCTTGCCAATACCGGCATCGTTCGTAATCACGCCGGCGAGCCGAAAGCCCAGATCGTCCACATAGTCAGCCATAGCGCGCGCCGCGTGTGAGCCCATGCACAAGACCCCGCCCTCAATCCGCCGGTCGGCGTATTTAACCGTGTCGAGGCCGAACACGCAGCCTTGTGGCCCACTGGCCAACAAGAGTTGCCGCTTCACCGGCGGGTCCGGCACTGGGCTTTCTTTAAGTAGATGCATCGCCGCGTCCTTGGTCGGCATGCGGGGGTGCAGCCCCATGCGCTCCGCTGCCCCGTTGACTCGCGAGAGCACGCCGTTCTCATACATGTCGCGGCCGTCGGAGATCTGCGCCGAAGCGCCGTCAACCATAGCACCGGGGATCAGGTACTCCTGCAGCAGGCGCAGCCCGGCGACGCCGCCATCCTCCTTGCCAATGCCTGCGTCATGGCAGAACAGTCCACGTGGCCGGGCCCAGACGGCAAGCTGGGTCGCGCAGGGCGCGCCGTGCGAACCGCAGACCAGCACGTCGGTGACGTCGTTGCGTGCGTCCACGTAGCCCACAGAATCCATGCACTGGATCCGCCCCCGCGCGTTAGCGAACACCTCGTATTGCGGCCAGATTGTCATCTAATTCCCCCCCATGTCCTGCCTTGGAGGCCATAGTATAGCGGGCGGCGTTGTCAGACCAAACTGACTTGCCGGTTCGAGGCGGTTGTTCATAGTTTCGTTGGAGCCGAAATCCGTTCCATTATTTCAACAGTTCCCCTGAGATCATCCGCTTGGCGGTGATGATCTAAGTCCACTATCCGCTGTCGTTCCGTCAGATCGAAGACCTTCTCTACGGGCGCGGCACCGATATCAGCCACGAAACGATGAGGTTCTGTTGGAACCGGTTCGATTCGATGTTTGCCAGGGAGATCAACAAGCGCCGGGTTCATAACCGGTCATATTCGAATGGGCGGTGGCATCTCGATGAAACGTTACGGCGAGGCAAAGAGCATCGTGATGGACCGGCTTCGTTCATACCGTGCGGCGATGAGGGTCATTAGCAACGCTGCCCGCCAAGAATGCGGCGGGCCAACCGGAACGGGCACGGCACGAAATTCACACCCTAATCGAGATCACGCGACAACAGCAAACCACCTGGTTCCAACTCCGCGCGACCACTGATCTCGCGCGAAGCGTGTTGGAAACGAGCGAGGCCGCCGAAGCGATCCGCCTCTTACGCTCCGTGATCGACAAAATTCCCGAGGGGCGCGACGCACCGGACATGCAAGGCGCGTTAACTTTCCTCGCGCCGCACCCCTGAGGCGTCCCAACTCATCCCGAATTATTACGGCATATGATAGCCCGGCGTGGACTTCGACAGCGCCGCTTCCTCATCGGTCATATCCTCGACGATGCTCTCGAACAGCGGCGAAGACAGATAGCGCTCGCTGGTATCCGGCAGCATGCATAGGATCACTGATCCAGGCTCGGCCTTCTCGGCGACTTGCATGGCGACAGCAAAGGTCGCACCACCGGATACACCCGTGAGAATTCCCTCTGCCTGTGCGAGTTTCAGCGCCCACTCGATGCCAACCGCCCCCGGGATCGGGATCAGATCATCATAGTAACCCTTGTCGAGTGATTCCTGCAGGACGTAGGGAATGAAATCCGGGGTCCAACCTTGAATCTGATGCGGCTCGAACGCCGGGTGGCTAGCCGCCGGCGAATTACGTGCGCCGCGTTCCTGGCCCTGGCCACTGCCCAGCAATTGTGCGTTGGCGGGCTCACACAGAATAATCTTGGTGTCCGGCCGCTTCTTACGAAGCACCCGCCCAACACCCGATAACGTTCCACCGGTGCCATATCCTGTGACCCAATAATCAAGACGATCACCCGCGAAATCGGCCATGATTTCATTACCCGTCGTGGATTCGTGAATGTCAGCGTTGGCGTCGCTCTCAAACTGGCTGGCCAGAAACCAGCCATTGGCCTCGGCGAGTTCCACGGCCTTTTGATACATGCCAAAACCCTTGGCAGCCCGGGGCGTTAACACGACCTTGGCCCCCATAAAGCGCATCAACTTCCGACGCTCGATGGAAAAACTGTCGGCCATAGTGACCACCAGCGGATATCCCTTGGCGGCGCAAACCATAGCCAGTCCAATGCCGGTATTACCGCTGGTCGCCTCGACGATCGTCTGGCCTGGGAAAAGTGTCCCGTCGCGCTCCGCCGCCTCGATGATGTTAAGCGCCAGGCGGTCCTTTACCGATCCCGCCGGATTGAAGAATTCCGCCTTGACATAAAGACGCACATGATCCGGCGCCAGGGTGTTGACACGAACACAGGGGGTATTTCCGACCGTGTCGAGGACGCTTTCATAAAGTCGCCCGCGACCTTCCGTCGACCGTACTAGTCCTACCATCGAACTTCCTCCTCTTATTACATATCCCTTGAACGCTATTTTAGTCTATCCAGTCATCTCCAGATTGACCAAGCCGCAATCAAGGAGACGTCACATTCGATGATGATGTCGCCAATGGTGAGCGTCCGGCCCGGGAGCTTGTACCGGTTAGACTCGGCCGCTGTTACGCTCAGCCTTAATCGTAACTCCAGGGCATCAGTCCGTTCAACCGGGTGTTCTTGTGATCGGTGATACGGCCGCGCCCGTCGGTCAACTAGGTTTGGGAATCGCCGCCATTCAGCTTGGCCGTTTCGATCAAGGCGCAGACGATCGCTGCTCCCACTGTCGGACGAAAACATGAGTGGCGCGTCAGCCAACAGATAGCCGGTGGTCATGGCCGTTTTTCCACAATCGCCTTTTTTTTACACGGCCCACGTATCGTCTTCGGATGAGCAGTACCGAGCAACGGCATGCTGGACTGTCGAAGCGGCTCGGCCGGTGATTGCCGCCTCTATTGGCAATCCATATAGTCGACGCAAAGTCCAGATCGGGGGAATTCGACCATGGTGAAGCGTCGCGTGTTGATTACTGGAGCATCTGGTGAAGTTTCTCGCCAGATCCTGCCCGCCTTCCGAGAGCGTTACGATCTGACCCTTCTCGATACACGTCCGGCCAATCACGCGAACGATATTATCGAGGCCGATGTGTCTGATCCGGACGTCGACAAATACCGGGAACACTTCAAGGGTATCGACGCCATTGTGCACAACGTACGCTCAATCAAACCTGGCGTTGGGACCAGCGCCCCATGGCATTGGCTGAAAGAGCGGCCAGGGGTGGAGCCGGTCGAGGGTTATTTTGTCGAGCGCACCAGCGTCGACATGGCTTTCAACGTGTTGCGCCTGGCGATGGAGGAGGGCGTAAGACGTGTGGTGATAACCTCATCCAACCACGCCGCCGACTGGCACGAGACCAAACTGCATGACGGCAGCCTCGACATGGTCGGCCCGGGTACCTACCCGCGCTCCGACAACTTCTACGGCTGGGCCAAAGCGACGTATGAACACCTCGGCTTCATCTTCGCTACCGGTCGGCTTGGCCGGGTGGTGGAGAACGTTCAGGTACGCGTGGGCGCGCCGCGCCTGATCATCGCCGCGGACTTCGCCGGTGACGAGACGAGCTACAAGCGCAACCTCGGCGCCTATATCAGCGAACGCGACATGCAGCAGCTCTACACCAAATCGATCGAGGCCGACAACATTCGCAACACCGACGGCATCCCGTTTCAGATCGTCTATGGCGTTTCCAACAACACGCGCGCGTTCTGGAGCATTACGAACGCACGGGAAGTAATCGGCTATGCGCCGGAGGATGATTCCGAGCAGGTGTTCGCCGAGGATATCCGCCGCCACATCACCACCAGCGGCCGTACGATGTAGCTTCGGGCTTCCCTTTCTGGTAGTTTATTATTCGATTATCTATTTGATAAAAATAAGAAAAATAACTACAAAGCAAGTCTCATAACGAGGCATGATCCAGGCGCAAATAACGCTGGTTGCGTACCAACGCCCGCCCCTATGGAGACTGTGGGCAGGACCATGATGCTGAAGAACCCTATGGCCAGCGGATGATCTCGGGCGAACTGTTGAAATACCGGAACGGCTTTCTCATCTGACGAAGCTACGAACAACGGCCTCTAACCTGCAAGTCAATTTGGTCTGACAACGTCCACTTTCCCTCTCCAAAATAGAAATTATCGAAAATATCTCGCTGAATCGTATAGCCCTGCGCCCGGAACAAATCAGAAGGGAGTTAATTCATCTGGATACGGTCGCAACCCGCCACATAGATAATTAGTTTGTATATTTTCAGGTTATTTTAGATATTACGGGTATTATTAATAATAATAGCCAAATTCATGCGTCGTATTGTCACACCCTAATATTAATTACGTTCATTTATTTCAAATATAAATTTCCTTTGTTAAGTTATTTTTCTACAGTCCTATGAGACAAAGGTGCCATGCTATATGGTGTCAGCGATGAAATGTGTGTGACACATTTTCATCCTGTGCTTTCCGGGGCGTATTTTCAATCCGCGCAAGCCATAAAGGTGCGCGCGCAATGCATGCAATGAATGAGGGATATCGTTATGTCTGCCGACAGCGCCTTTGAGGACATCAATGAGTCCAAAGCCAACATGGATTATATTTACGATCAGTCCGACCCAAGGGCTTACTTCCACGAGCTCAAAAAGCTTGCCTATGCCATCCCCGACGCCGCCAAACCAATCTTTCAGAAGCTCATCACCCACCTCCAGCATCGCCAAGAGCGGCCCGTTCATGTGCTTGACCTCGGTTGTTCTTACGGGGTGAACGCGGCGCTGCTGAAATACGATTTATCAATGCACGAACTTTACGATCATTGGAGCGATGGGTCTCTTGTCCAAGCCGCCCCCGAAGACATCGTCGAACACGACCGGCGCTTTATCGATAATCTCGGCGAACAAGAGGACCTCTTGGTGACTGGTCTCGATCCGGCCGAATCGGCCATTACCTTCGCTAAGGATTCTGGACTTCTAGACGAGGGTCTCGCGGTCAATCTGGAAGTCAGCCCCCTATCAAATACCACAACAGAGATTTTGGCCGACGTCGACCTGGTAACTTCGACCGGTTGCGTCGGTTATATGACCAAAAAGAGCTTCGAGCGTCTGTTGCCCGCCATAACTCAGGGACAGTCGCCGTGGATGGGCAATTTCGTTCTGCGAATGTTCCCGTTCGACGCGATCGATGAGGCCTTGGCCAAATGGGGTTATGTGACCGAGAGGCTCGATGGCCAAACCTTTGTTCAACGTAACTTCGCTTCAGCCTCTGAGCAGGAGCAAGTACTCGAACAACTGCGCGATGGGGGTATCGACCCGACCGGCAGAGAGGTCGAGGGGCAACTTCTCGCTGAGTTCTATCTGTCCCGCCCGATAGTGGATGCGGCTGCCGTGCCGATCGACCGCTTGTTTCAAGCGTGAATGCCGGTGTTCGGCTCCGTTCGCTTCAGGTCAAAAGCGGACGTTTTGCGACTACTTTCCGCATCAGAGATATCCCTCTGACCTAGCTGGTAGCTCTAACCTTCAACCGCCCTAACTCTAGCTTAGCGAACTTCTGCTGGGCTTGTTCTTGTTCGAGTTTGTCCCAGATGGGCAGGTTCGATAGGGGTTGAGTTCTCTTGATCGGTTTTCTGGGAGGGGTTGATTGAGTCAAGTTAAGCACTCCCTTAAAATGTCACTTCATGATGCAACTTGATGGCTTTCCCCACTCTCGCCTGATGGGCTGGATAGCTATCAACAAACTGACCCGTTAATCGAGACTTAACCTGATCCTTTGGGTCGGGACTATAAAGATCAAATGGCTCCCATTATTGTCGTATTGTTACAATTAAATATCGTCTACCTTTCCGAAATTACCCGGAGTTGCAGCATCGTCTCAGCAGCATAATCGAGTGCTTCTGTCAGGGGGAGTTGAGTAGATTTCAAGAAGACACGTTTCGTTGCACGAATTGCTCTTGAATCGAATTCTGACAACGCTCGAGCCATCTCGATGGCTTCGTCCAAAACTGTGTCGTTTGGAACCACTCGGTTGATGAGTCCGAGCGTTTCTGCCCGTCGCGCCGAGATGTTTTCTGCCAGAATCAGCATTTCGAACGCAGCTTTGGGACCAATTTTGTGCACCAATCCTGGTGTGACCATTGTGGCGGCGAGGCCGCGCTTCACTTCGGGATAGCCAAAGACAGCATTCTCACCTGCGACGACGATGTCCGCACTAATTGCCAAATTACAACCGCCGCCGAGAACATATCCCTGAACGGCGGCGATCAGCGGTTTGTCCGTGCGAGCGCCAAGTTGGTAAATTGCCCGCGATCTCTCGACGTGGAGGCGAGCTGCCTCGGGGCTATCTTCTTTCCTGCTAGCGGCCTCCTTTATGTCAGCTCCTGCGGAGAAGGCACGCTCGCCTCCGGCCATGATGATGGCGACAATACTATCGTCCGCATGTGCATCATCGACCGCACCGACGAGCGCATGAACAAGCGCTTCGTTCATCGCATTCAAATTGTCGGGCCGGTTCAATCTCAGGATTCGAATTTTTTCCCGATCCTCGGTCAGCAGTACCGCGTCATCGCTCATGATTTTTTGTCCAGTTATTTTCTTGATGCAGCTTGATAGCTTGCCCTACCCGCTCCTTATAAGCTTGATAACCCGATACGTTACTCAACCCGAGGATACTCTAGAGACTGACCTCAGTTCAGGTCCCAGTGCGGGTGGCTGTCGCCTCGTCTCGAACCCGGCCCAGGGGATCGCCGAAGCGGTCCATCATTACCTGTTCCAGACTGAGGTCGTAAGACGCGAGCCAGCTGCCGGGGCGAGCCTTGAACAGGTCATGCTTGGCCGGAGCCTCCGGCTCCTTGCCCTTTAAAAGGTCAGTCGCTCCCTTCAACATCTTCGTGCGAAAGCGCACCACCGCCTTGTCCGTGCCGGTCAGGGTTTCCTGTGTACGGTCCATGATCCGACCCTGACTGTGCTGGATCATCGAATCCTGTTCAGCCAACCCCTTCACGCCGGTAAAGGTTCGGTGCTTCTGTTCCTCGCGGTCAATCTGGAAATCGTTGCGGACGTTGCGCACCGGAACATAATTTTCATCGCGCTCGCAAATTAACGCCCAACCGTCATCCAGCTTGCTGCGTTCTTCATTGCCCAACGGCCGATCCGGGTTCCAGGAATAGACATAACACCAGCACGAGACGTCATCGATCGGCGCCAGCGTGAAGCCGTGATAGGTCTCACCCGGCAAGGTCGACGGACCGGTGCCGTGAGTTGGCATAAGATATTGCGTCATGCGCCAGTATTTTTGCCCGTCGGCGACGCGGGCCGCGGCAACCACGAAGCCGGTTTCATGCTCAAGAACCTCGAAATGCGGCATCGGATCATCCCGCATCCAGCGCAAGCGCTTCTCGTCAGCCTGGCTGTGCGGATGATAGGCCAACGGCACCGATGGGGCCGGCATGTGCAGGAAGCTGAAATGGGCGGTGTCCAGATCACCTTCCATGATCTGAGCCCAATTGCAATCAAACCGCTGCTTGGTCACGAAGCGATGGCTTGAGGGCACGCAGGCGAATTCCAACTGCGGCAATTCCGGCAAAATGCCGCCCGGAAGCGTCGCTGGCTCGGGTCCTAAGTAGGCCCAGATAACCTCACCGAATTCGCGTACCGGATAGGATTTGATCCGGACCGTTTTGTGAAGATTGCTGTCGGCGGGAACGTTGGGTAGTTCCATCGCCTTGCCATGCCGGTCGAACTTCCATCCATGATAAACGCAGCGCAGTCCGCAATCCTCATTGCGGCCGAAGAATAGATGCGCGCCGCGATGTGGGCAGTGCGCGTCCAGAACGCCAACCTCGCCCTCGGTATCTCGGAAGGCGACCAGTTCCTGCCCCATGATGTTGACCTTAACCGGTGTGCCATCCGGCATCGCCAATTCATCAACCAAGGCAACTGGTTGCCAAAAGCGCCGGAAAAACGCACCCATCGGCGTGCTCGGATCAGTTTGGGTCAACATGGCGTTTTGTTCGGCTGAGAGCATGGTCCTTTTCCCTTCGACGCGCTCGCGGTTTTTGCCAATGGAAATCACTAAAGCCCCGGCGCCGCCCTGACAACCGAGCATTCGACCCCGGCAGGCTGAGCCTAGTGGCCCGAACAGATACCACCCATCCGTTCAGGCATCGACCTTGTCAGGTTATTGCAGGGAAAGGGCTGGATTTACGAGGCCATTTCTCTTCTCAAACCCGTTCACAACCGCGCCGCCGAGGAAACTGCCCAGAAGGTCAAGCAGAGGCCGACGAACTGCTCACAGCTTTAGCCGGGGGAATCAATACGTTTTTGATCTGTTTTGGGTCATCTTGAGACCAACACGTTGTCCGATTTAGTTTCGCTTGTGCGTTTGACCCTCGGACGTCGCGGTCCTCGTTCCGCGCTTCGCTGATCACTCCTCATGACATTCCTGCGGTTTTAACCGCCATCATATCAAATGACTAAATCGAGTTGGTGGCGGCGACTTGCCCAACGAGTTGGTTACCGCCTGCGGGCATAGACACATTAACTGAATCCGGACGCGAGAATTCTGCCACAACCTATTCCCTCACGCCGCCACGACCGCCTTTGCCCATGTTTTGAACGCCATCATCCGCAATCGATGGGAACTTCTCCAGCTGACAGGATGATGTTGGACATAAACGGTACTGCAAACGGCGGCATGGATCGAAAGGAAACGCTAGGCTGATCCCGGTAATTTGAAGCACTGCATCTTCCGTTCACGCCGACGGACCGGTTGATGGGAATTCTCCGCCCGATTGTTGACACGAAGGCTCTGGTCGTGATCACAACTAAGCTCGCGGATCGACGCCTGATACGATCTTAGTTTATCCGTGACGATCCTGACCGGCACGAAGCCGCGCTTCTTTGAAAACTCCGCAGCAATTTACTCGCAGATAGAGCGCATCGACACGGTTGTAGCAAGAAGTCCAGCACCTCGCCTTCATCATCAACGGCGCGCCACAACCAATATCGTCAACCTCGGATTTGCACCACCGTTTCATCAAGATGCCAGCGGTCGTTCGCACAAGACCTCGCGTTACGTAGGCTGCCAGCGATCTGGCCGCCGAACTTAAGAAACCAACGCCGAATGGCCTCAGTCGAGGCGGCGATCCCTCGTTCAGCCAGCATGTCTTCGACGTCACGGAATGACAGCGTTAATCTCGCATGGAGCCAAACCGCGTGTCGGATGATATCTGGCAAGAAACAGTGGCGCTTGAACGAGATCTGTTTGATCAGAGAAAACATATTTTCATGGCCAGACGCCACCAACATATTTAACGTGCCAAAGCCCGATGCAGTCCGCATTAGCTATGCAATCGTCCGGGAAAGCTCCGTTCCTTCGGGAAATCCCGATACACTCCCCTCACAATCAGCGATGGAAACCGTTAGATGAGTGAAACAGCCGCGTATACGCCGCCGAGCGTCTGGGCCTGGGACAAGGTGGTCGGGGGCCAGTTCTCGAACATCAACCGGCCGATCGCCGGGTCGACGTACGATAAGGAACTGCCGCTGGGAAAACATCCTCTGCAACTCTACTCTCTGGGAACCCCCAATGGAGTGAAGGTCACGATCATGCTCGAGGAGCTGCTGGCGCTCGGTCATTCCAGGGCCGAATACGACGCCTGGTTAATCAAGATCCGCGAGGGCGAACAATTTGGCAGCGGATTTGTCGGGGCGAACCCAAACTCCAAGATCCCGACCTTGATGGATCACTCGACGACGCCGCCGACGCGGGTTTTCGAGTCCGGCGCGATCCTGCTGTATCTCGCTGAGAAGTTCGGGGGGTTTCTGCCGCGCGACCCGGCAAAACGAACCGAATGCCTCAACTGGCTGTTCTGGCAAATGGGCAGCGCCCCATATCTCGGTGGTGGGTTCGGTCATTTCTACGCTTATGCCCCGACCAAGATCGAATATGCCATCGACCGTTTTACCATGGAGGTGAAGCGGCAACTGGATGTTCTGGATCGGCATTTGGACGACGCCCAGTTCATGGCCGGTGATGAATATTCGATCGCCGACATGGCGATCTGGCCTTGGTATGGAAATGTTGTCACCGGCCAAGCCTATAACGATTCAGCCACCTTCCTCTCGGCCCATACCTATACCAACCTAGTCCGGTGGCAGAAGGAAGTCGGCCAGCGCGATGCGGTCAAACGCGGGCGGATGGTGAATCGAATGACCGGTGACCCGTCGGAACAGCTGCGTGAACGCCATGATGCGGGTGACTTCGACACCAAGACCGAAGACAAACTCGCCGGAAAGGCGACGCGCTGATTTGATAGGAGGCGTGTAGCCCCGACAGAATCGTGGCTCGCCTTCTCGCCACCCTTGATCGCGAAATGCCGGGTCCCGGCTTGACAGGGTGCAGGCGGGGGGACGAACCTTAACGATCCTAGGGGAGAGTGTTCGGATGCTGGAGACGCGAGAGCAAATATCCAAGGACGCGAATTTCGGCGCCCTGACCGAGGCGATCCTGGAACGCGATCAGCCTCGCACCAGCGATATTTTCCACCGCATGGTGACCGAGCAAGGCCGCTCGGTCGGCGACGCGTTAAGCATTGTCGCCGCCGCCGAGGCGCCGTTTGTCCAGGTGCACAGCCACATCAATGTGCGCGAGGGTAACATCACGCTGATCAATAACGATCATACGCTGTTGGGTTTGCGAAGCTCGGTCAGCCTGATGTCCTTCATGCCCAAGGGGTACGCACTGCTGCCGCTGTTGCAAAGCGTCTGGTATGTGCCCGCTGGCCTGGATATTTGGAACCAGCTGCTGGGCCGCTATCCGGGCCGCTATGCCTCGATGAAGGGGATGAACGTACCGCCGCCAGATTACGGCCCCGTCGTCTGGAACGCCGACGCGGAACCGATCGTCACCCGGGGCACCCTTAAAGAGCGGTTGCACGAACAGCTAGTCGCCACCATCAGCGGCGACGCCAAACGCGCCTATGGGCTGTTCCTCGGTTTGGCCGAGGAGGAGCGCGCCCGACCAGCTCTGCGTGACCAAATCCGCTTTCTCGGCGCCATCGACATGCAAGAAACCGTCATCGGCCGCAAGGCCCGGAACACCGGCCACAAATCGATCCGAGCCCGTGCTATTACCGATCTTATCGACTTCATCGGTTGGGAAAAGGCGCACGGCGTTTTCTACATGGGCGTGCCCGACATGGCGGTGGGGCCGCTGTATTATTCGCTCTACGACGCGGTTTGCGTGATGGTCGCCGAGGCATTCCCCGAGGACGGCGGCAAGGACCTTAAACAAACGAACAGTGGCAGGCTCGACGAGGCCGAGGTCGAGAATCTGATCGACCTTTTGATGAGCGCCGACCAACTAACGGTCTTCACCAAGATCACCGAGCTTCTGCGCGCCGGCATTTCGCTGAATAGCCTGGGCGACACTATCCAGGTGGCCGCTGCCGAGTTGATCCTGCGGATCACGGTGCCCCGCAGCTTCACCGACGGTCAGCATGCCTTCGACTATTGCAACACGGTGAACGACTGGATCCGCACAACCAACAATCCCTACCAGCCGCGCATACTTTATCTAATGGCGAATTTCGTCAACGACGTGGCCCGCTCGCTTAAGCTTCAGACATCGGTCCTGGCCGAGGAGCGCCGCGGGCTCGGCATCTCGACACGGACCGGTGCGGCCCTGCTCAAGGAACTCGACGAGACCATCCTCGCCTTCGATTTCCCCCGCGCAACGATGCTGGCCAACGCCTACCTCAACTCCGGCGCCGACCGTCAGCCCTACCTTTCGGCCGTGGCGGTGACCGCCTGCAAATTCCAGGACGACCCGCACAACCAAAAGATCACCCATTCGAGTTACGAGGAATACGGCCATAACTCGACGCATCTGAAAGACCGATTGCTGCTGGCGGCGGTGCGACTGCTGGCGGGGTGGCCGAAGATGCCGGGCGAACGCGACTGTTTCGCGCGCTTCGAGGCGGATTGGGGGCGGCGGTGACCACCGATGAATGACCTGACCCCGCTGGCGCTCGCCCGGCGCCTTGGCTCGGTCTATGGGCAGCGCTTCGGTGCAGAGCCGCTGACCTATCCCCAAGGCGTCGCGCTTTCAGGCCGTTTGCGTCTGGCGGCAATCGAGGGGACGTCGAGCGCAACAGCGGCTGAGATCACGGCGCTGGTTGAACCTGTAGTGGCCAATCCGGCCCTCCTACCCGACAACGGGCCGTGCCTCGCGACGGTCTGCTTCGCCGACGAGCTGTTCGCGGTCACCGGCGACCAGCGACACCGGGAGCTTCTCCTCGCCGGCGCTGATCGTTATCTGGACCGGGTCGGCTTTGATCCCGATGTCCGGGTCGAGGATTTTTTCTTCGCCGGCACCTTACTCGGCCGCGCCTATCGACTGACCCAGAGCCCGATCTACGCCGACCGGCTGATGAACTACCTTGCCGCCACCGACACGTTGCAAGCGAACGGACTTTACTGGCATTGCCACGCCTCGCCTTGGTTCTGGGGCCGCGGTAACGCCTTCGCCGCCCTCGGCCTGGCCGAGGCGTTGAGCTATGTCCCGGATCATCCAAAACGCCCTAGCCTGGTGGCGCGCAACGCCGCCCACCTCGTCGCGCTCGCCGGTTACCAGCACAGCTCTGGCCTTTGGCATCAAGTCGTTGACGACCCGGCGACCTATCTCGAGCACAGCGCCACGACGATCATCGGATGCGCCATCGCCAGGGGCCTGCGCGAAGGTTGGCTGGACGGCGCGGACTGGCCCGGCATATTGGCTAGCGCCTGGGACGGGACGGCGACGCGGACCGGTTCCGCCGGCGAACTCGACCAAGTCTGTGGCAGCACCGGTCCGCTGGACAACCGGCACGCCTATGTCGAGCGCCCATTCAGTACCGGCATCGACGAACGCGGCGGCGCCATGGCGCTCTGGTTTTCGGCGGAAATGGCGCGGAGCATGGCGGGGGGCTAGATGAACCGGCCGGGTACGGCCTCGTCCGCTAGCATGGTTTATTTTCTTTTGTTGACCGCCGTGCCGGCATAACCGCTCGATTGGTGGCTCTCGTGAATCATGAGCGAAAATCGTGCTAGTTGGAGGCCTCACCGTGACAACAACCCCGCGCGCGCATCTCATTACCGGTGGATTTCCTCCAGGCTCTACGGCGGGGCACGATATGGATTATGCCCGCTTGCGCCTCCTGCAAGAACTGCGAGCCAAGGATCCCTTCGCGGTCACCGTTGCGAACGATTTCCAAGATCTCGAACGCTGGCTGCCAGGGACCGACCTGCTCATAACCTATGTCGCCGGCCCATACCCCACCGGGACAGGTAACGAGGCGTTGTCGAAATGGTTGGAAGATGGCGGCCGTTGGTTTGCCCTGCACGGGACCTCGGGAGGCAGAGCTATCAAGATTGAACGCGATGGCCGTACCGTCAAGCAAATGGTCAAGGCCGAGCATCACCAGACGTTGGGATGTTTTTTTCTCAATCACCCGCCACTGTGCGAGTTCCGGGTATCCGTCACCGGCAACCATCGGGTCACGCGGGATCTTCCGGAACACTTCACCGTCCGCGATGAACTCTACCTCATAGAACTTCAGGACCCAGACGCCAGCCACGTGCTTTTGACCACTGAGCTAGCGGAGGATCCTTCGCCGCCCGGGTTCGGATTTGTCTATGACGAGGATACCTCGTTGCAACCGAACGGAATAACCCGCGTGCTCGGTTACGCGCGTCAAATCGGGCGGGGCGAAATCGTCTATGTCGGCCTGGGGCACTGCAACGTAGCCCGCCCCGAAGAACCAATAGTCGCGGATCCGGAGATGATTTCTCGAAGACCCGCGGCGCCCGTGTTCCACGGTGTTTGGGAGACCAAAACCTTCGCGCTGCTGGTCCAAAACGCCATCGCTTGGGGAATTGAGGAACGTTAACCGCGACTGACCCTCGACGCGAGGCGCCATCCGTCAAGTACTACGAACGGCATTATCGGATCAATTCTCAAGGCCTGAGAAACGCCTGAACGATGGGTTCTTCAAGCGGTGAGATGTCGCCATTCGGCCAAACCTGCGGCGCGGCCTTGTTTAAAAGTTTCG
>Ga0209089_10000614_pt1 | contig 32660 bp, 26 predicted proteins | sample ArcticOcean_MG_C_FD_187431 | JGI IMG/M metagenome (GOLD analysis project Ga0209089, IMG submission 187431) | Marine microbial communities from western Arctic Ocean - ArcticOcean_MG_CB2_150 (SPAdes) (version 2) | ecosystem: Environmental > Aquatic > Marine > Oceanic | place: Arctic Ocean: Canada...
TGGAGATTCCCATCCTGCGGACCACACTTTGCTTATGCCCGTGATAGATGACCACGGGGAACATCACTTTACAGTTTTGGCGAAAGCCCACCAGGCGGATATTGGGAATTCCATTCCCACGACTTATCATGGCACGGCGCGAGACGTATATGAGGAAGGTGCCCTTATCTTTCCTGCCGTTCAAGTGGTGAAAAATTACGAAACTATTGAAGATATTATACGCATGTGTCGCATGCGGATTCGGGTTCCGGATCAGTGGTATGGCGATTTTTTGGCGATGCTCGGTTCTGCCTTTATAGGGGAACGCGAGTTACTATCTCTGGGTGAAGAAATAGGATGGGATGCGCTCCACAATTTTACCGAGCAGTGGTTTGATTATTCGGAGAACCGCATGATTGCGGCAATCCAAAGCATGCAGGAGGGTACCGGTATTGCCCAATCTACACATGACGCTATTCCGGGAACTCCAAAGGAAGGAATTACCATCACCTCTAAAGTCACTATCGACACAAAACGGGCCATGATAGAGGTGGATCTTACTCAAAATCCCGATGCGCTCCCCTGCGGGTTGAACGTTTCCGAGGCTTGCACGCGGACGTCTGCCATGATCGGTATTTACAACTCTGTCGACAATACAGTCCCTAAGAATGCCGGCGCTTTTCGGCGCGTTAAGATTCATTTAAAAGATAACGGTGTTGTCGGGGTGCCTCACCATCCGACAAGCTGTTCTGCATCTACTACTAATTTAGCAGATCGCGTTCAAAACTCGACTATGAGAGCTATGGCAGAGATCAGTGATGGACTTGGAATGGGTGAGATTGGCTGCTTCTGTCCGCCTTCAACTTCGGTTGTATCAGGAACGGATCCTCGCAATGGAAAGCCCTATATAAACCAGCTTTTTTTGGGTCATACGGCAGGAGCGGGCGCTCCTTTTGAGGATGCCTGGATGACAATGCTGCATGCAGGAAATGGTGGGATGTGTTACATCGATTCGGTTGAACTCGATGAAGTTTACACGCCTATTCGAGTACATACTAGGCGACTAATTGAAGATTCAGAGGGTGCAGGTAGGTTTAGGGGAGCACCTGGCATAAGAGTTGAGCTTAGTCCTGTTAATTGCCGAATGGAAGCCGGCTTTGTTGCTGACGGGAATATCCATATTCCTTTGGGTGCACGTAATGGTGGTCCCGCCTCTCGTTCTGATCAATTTCGCCTTACGGTCAAAGGAGAATTGCAACGGCTTGATCAATGTTCACAAGTATGGATTGAGGATGGAGAAGTGCTGGTTTCAATTGCCTGTGGTGGTGGAGGCTATGGCGATCCCAAATCACGTGATCCGGAGCGAGTGTTACAAGATGTTCAAGAGGGTATCGTGAGCCGTAATCGAGCCGAAGAAGTTTATGGCATAGTCATCGACGACAATATGGAAATCGACAAAACTGCTACACAATCATTGAGGGCCTAAATTTTATATTGGGAGGGTAAAATGAGACTTGAAAATAAAGTTGCCATCGTAACGGGTTCGTCCATGGGTATAGGGGAGGCAATTGCAAAACGTTATGCAAAAGAAGGTGCCAAAGTTGCGGTCAACTATTTTAAAAGTGAAAGTAAGGCCAATGATGTGGTTGCTAGTATCATAGTAGGTGGTGGTTCGGCTAAGGCTTTCAAGGCGGATGTTTCTAAAATCCCAGAAATCGAGCGCCTGGTAAAAGAGGTGATGGATGAATGGGGGAAAGTGGATATACTTGTCAATAATGCAGGCGTTTTCCATACTGTTCCAGTGATGGAGACGACTGAAGAGATCTGGGATGCTACACTTGACCTTAATCTTAAAGGTTACTTTTTTGCCGTAAAAACCCTCGTTCCACATTGGCGGAAAACAGGAGGGGGTAAAGTCGTGAATATTTCCTCAATCGCTGGGACCGGCGCTTTCCCTAATTGCCCTGGTTATTGTGCGTCTAAAGGTGGTGTTGTTAACCTGACCCGCGCCCTGGCTGCTGAATTGGGGAAAGAAAATATTAATGTCAATTCAATTGCTCCAGGAAATGTGGCTACGCCGTTGAACGCACACGTTCGTGGACCCGGTAACGAAGAATATATTGAAACAATGAAAACGTTTACACCCACGGGTATTGATTTCATGGATGTGGAGGATATAACCGGATCTGCGGTGTTTCTTGCTAGCGATGATTCCAAGATGATCCATGGTGAGACAATTATTGTCGATGCAGGTTGGTCAGTTTGGTAGAGATTGCCCATCTAAATAGGAGAAAATAATGAGAGATAAGGTTGGTGTCATTGGCCTCGGTGCCATGGGCGGAATTTATACGCGTCATTTGCTTAATGCAGGGTTTGAGGTGTTTGGTTGCGACCTGTTGGAGGCACACGTAAAGTCATTGGCCAAACAGGGCATGCGGCCCGCTAAAACACCTAAGGATACCGCTGAAAAGGCAGATGTGCTGATCACCTCGCTACCAAGTTTTAAAGCTCTCCAGGATGTTATAGATGGTGATGATGGAATTTTGAGGTGTGACAAACCGGATCAAATCCTGATCGATACCTGTACACTGAAAGTCGAGGATAAAATTGACTTGGGTGAGTTAATGACGGCCGGCGGAAAGGTTTTTCTTGATGCCCCTATCAGTGGTACCCCACCCATGGTCGAAGCGCTTAAAGCCTCCCTCTATGTGAGTGGTGATAAAACAGCTTACGAGCGATGTCGTCCTATTATAGAAGGTTTCACCGGAACAAACTACCACGTTGGACCCGTCGGAGATGCCTCCAAAATGAAAATTCTTGCCAATTATCTGGTTGGTGTTCACACGGCTGCTGCTGCTGAATGCATGGTGCTTGGGATTAAGGCTGGTCTTGATCCAAAATTGATCCATGAAGTACTACCGAAGGGTGCGGGTGGTTCGACGATGTTGCAGGTTCGTGGTGAGTATATGGCTAATTCTGATTACCGTTATGAAGAAGGTACAATTTTTAATGTTTTCCAAAAAGACTGTTCTATAATAACGGAATATGCAGCGTCCATGAAATCGCCAATTTATTTATTTGCGGCTGCACGGCAAATCTTTAATTCGGCCATGGCACTTGGTTTGGATCATCTTGAGCTTGCTGCAGTTTGTAAAGCGGTCGAGGTAGCTGCCGGGGTCAACCGCAAAATGGTGGAGTGATTTAATAAATTTATCGTGTAAAACGCCAGACAGCGCGCGCATGGACTAATTGGCGTGGAGGTGAATTGCCAGGGGCGCCGGCATTAGAAATTGTCGAAGAAGTATTCATATCGGGCAAGAAGCCTAAAGCCGATCGTGGGAAAGGCAACGCATACCCTTCCCCAAATCGATAGCAGGCTAGTTAATTTAATTAACTCGGTACATTCACCTTCGGGAATACCGCTTTATAACTTGCAAGCTCAGCTTTAAGCCTTTTGCTTCCGATTTTTCTGACGATTTTCTTCCAGGCCTCTTCTGTTGCCGGCAGAACATCCTTTGCCTTTCTCTGCCCGACATACGCTTCAGATAAGTTCTTGGCCAATTGGTCTTGGAATTCAAGCAGACCAGTCAAATAAATCGGCGGTGATGCAACTTGCAGGCAAGCATTTATAGCCGGCAGACCAGCCTTATAGGTTTGATAAACCTTGTCACTCGTGAAGTGAGCTACATGCCACGGGTCGTGGAAGGTGTTTACGTTATCGCCGGCGATGGTCTCTGAGTTTTTCTACGTCGCCCACCACATAGCCATGTAAGCCGCACGTTCCTTGTTTTTACTGTAACGGTTTACTAAAATTGCAGCTACTGGTGACGAGATCGATCGATGCATACGTTTGCCGGAAAAATCAGAACCAGGAATTACCACATATATGTGTTTGCCCACGGTTTTTGATTTCTTCGGATTTTCATTTAGGCCTATCAAGCCATCCCAATATTGACAGGAATACGTTTTTCCACTTACGATCCGCGGGACCATTTGCGGCGTCCCCCAACCAGGTGCTTCGGGGTGCGAAACTTTTTTGAGATTGAGGTATGTTTCAACAGCGTAATTGCCGGCAGGGGTATTAAGTGTTGGGTTCATATCATCATCAAAAGGAAAACCACCAGCTGAATAGAAATACATATACCACCAAGTTACGCCGTTCGGTCGATTACGAAGGTTTCCAGATGCCCAAATTCCTTTATCAGGACGATGAAACCATTCCATCAGGCGTTGGTCGTCTTCCCAAGTCTCTGGGTAAGCCATCTTTTTGCCATGCTTGTCTTCGAAACCTTTTTGTTCTTCTGGGTTCTCCATCATGTCTTTACGACACATGTGAACGTGAACATTCCCATCTGTTACAATACCGTAGGTATTGCCTTTGTATTTCATGAAATTGCCAAAGTTTCCGACAGCATTTAATTTGAAACCTGCTTTATCCATATATTTATCCAAAGGTTCCAAAAGACCAGCGGAAGCTAGGGACGGTATCATGTTCGAGTCCAGGTGAAAAAAATCAAACTCCGGGGACCGTGTTATCGCTCCAGCCATTGCCTTCTGAGGAATAGAAAATACAGAAATATACTGTATAGAGCCTACGCCATACCCCGTCGCCTTTTTAAAAGCAGGTACGGTTGGTTTCATGGCGACGTAATAGTTGGACCAGATCATACCCTTCAAATCAGTGCCACCGGCTAATTTCGCCGCAGCGATAATGCGTTCTTCTTCAGATGCTGCAAATGCCATACGAGGCATCGGCAGTGAAGACAACGCTGCCATGGTGAGGCCACCATTAACGACAGAACGTCTAGAAATTTTTTTGGATATGACTACCCTCCCTGAGTGTTTAAGTATTAAGGTTAAAACATGGTCGTTTCTAATTACTGTGATGTTACCGGTATAGAGCCGTTTTGCTAACCTTGGGTTGCCAGTGGAGAAAAATAATTGATATTCAGATTACAATAGTCTTGTGTTATCTCAACAGAATTAAAAAATATTTGGTTTATTTGCATGAAATCTTGCAACTTTAGTTATTACGACCCTAACACCGTCTCCGAAGTAGTTTCCCTAATGAGTAGGCATGAAAATGCGAAGCTCCTGGCAGGAGGGCAATCACTGGTGCCTATGCTAAATTTTAGAATTTTGTCACCGGAGCATATTATAGACTTAAATAAAGTTTCAGATTTGTTTGGAATTAAGGAGAATGAGAACCATTTGAGTATTGGTTCAATGACCAGACAAAGTGAGCTTTTGAATTCACCAATAATCATCCAGAGTTCCCCCTTAATTTCGAGAGCTTTGGGTTATGTTGGTCATGATCAAACCAGAAATAGGGGAACAATCGGGGGTAGCTTATGCCATCTGGATCCCGCTGCCGAACTTTGTATCGTTGCCTCCGCCTATAATGCAGAGCTGACTGTTACCGGTAAAAAAGGAGATCGTGTAATTGCGATGTCTGACTGGCCCGTCGATTTTCTGACACCTGCATTAAATGACGATGAAATCCTCACAAATATACGGATTACTCCCTGGCAGGGCTCGCACGGCTTCTGCTTTATAGAATTTGCTCGAAGGGAAGGTGACTTTGCCATTGTAGCTGTAGCTGTTTTGATAGAAATCACGGATCACGTCATTAGCAAGGCCTCCATTGCCCTTGGAGGCGTGGCCGCTGGGCCGGTTAGATTGCATGAGGTAGAAACATTATTAACGGGTCAGTCACCTGGGCAAGAATTATTCAAAGAAGCTGGTCTGCTTGCAAAAAAAGTTGATGCTATGTCAGATATTAATTTTTCAACAGACTATAGAAAACGACTATCCGGTGCATTCACGGAGAGAGCTCTTCATGGAGCCATGGCCCAGTTTAAAGGAGAGGGAGAAGGGCATGGCTAGTCGGAAAATTAGCCTGAAATTAAATGGGTGCGAGGTGAGTGCAACTGTCGAGCCACGATTGCATTTGGCAGATTTTTTGCGTCACACCCTTGGTGCTACTGGAACCCATTTAGGATGCGAGCACGGTGTATGCGGTGCATGTACGGTAAACGTTGATGGTGACGCCATTAGGTCATGTCTAATGTTTGCAATTCAAGTGGATGGGAAAAATGTGACGACGATCGAAGGAATTGCTAATCCTGATAAGACTTTACATCCTATTCAAGAAGCATTTCGCAAACACCACGGCCTACAGTGCGGTTTCTGTACGCCTGGAATGATCATTACCCTGGAAGCATTTTTGAAAAACCATCCAAATCCCACAGAATTTGAAATTCGAAAAGCAATATCTGGAAATATATGTCGTTGTACTGGTTACCAGCCAATTGTTGCCGCAGCAATGGAAGCTGCGACAAACTTAAAAAATCAGGGGCAGTGAAATGAGTGTTAGGTATATCGGTGCTGAAGTACAACGCATGGAGGACTTGCGTTTATTAATAGGCAGTGGTCGCTATGTGGATGATATAACAAGAGATAGAATGCTACATGTTGCGTTCGTCAGGAGCGAGCACGCTCATGCAAATATTAAAAACATTGATACAGAAAATGCTAAAATGCTGGACGGAGTGCATGGGGTTCTTACTTACCAAGATATAACCTCTTCATTTGATCTAAAGCGTATGGGTCAATTATTTCCTGCGCCGGTAATAGAGCAGAATATTACACAATATCCAGTTGCCAATGAGGAGGTTTGCTATGTTGGCGAAATTGTAGCTGTCGTCGTTGCTGAAAACAGAGCTATTGCGGAAGATGCAATAGAAATAATAAATGTCGAATATGATGTCATGCCCGCCATCATAGATTGTCGGTTAGCATTGGAGCCGAATGCACCAAAGGCACATAAAAATTCTAAAGACAATCTCGTGGGTATAATCCGAACCTCATTCGGTGAAATAGATAAGGCTTTTAAGACCGCCGATCACATTTTTAGACGCTCTTTCTTGCAACATAGAGGGGGATGTCATGCAATGGAGTGTCGTGGTGTGGTAGCAGAGCACGATCGAAGTGAGAATACGCTGACGCTTTGGTCTTCCACCCAATGCCCCTACCTTGTGAGAAGGTCGTTAGCAGACTACCTCGGTGAAAACGAAGAGAGTATAAGGGTTATCGCGCCCGATGTGGGGGGTGGTTTTGGGCCAAAGGCAGGTTTTTATCCAGAAGAAATAATGGTTCCCTTTCTTGCGCGTTTTTATGGTCGGCCGATTAAATGGATTGAAGATCGTCACGAACATTTTGTTGCTACGACGACACAGCGAGATCAACATTGGGACGTTGAGGTGGCTTGCAATGCTGATGGATTGATAAAAGGAATACGTGGTGAGGTTACTCACGAAAATGGAGCCTATGTTCCATATGGTTTTCTGTTACCATTTACATCCTTAACGCCCTTGCCTGGTCCCTATGCGGTGCCAGCAGTTGATGTCTCGTTAAAAGCAGTTTTCACTAATACCACGCCCAATTCACCAGTTAGGGGTGCTGGCAGACCCTATGCCATATATGCGGTTGAACGCTTAATTGAGACAATCAGTAAAAATTTAAAAATTGATGCTGCAGAAGTCCGGCGAAGAAACTTTGTTAAAGAGGAGCAAATGCCCTATGCAACAGGAGCTCTATTAAGGGATGGATCCCCAGTTAAATACGACAGCGGCAACTATCATTCTTGTTTAGATAAAGCACTGGTCTTAGCTGATCACGCTTCGTTTAAAGATCGACAAAGCTCCGCTAGGGATGATGGTCGACACATTGGAATGGGCATATCATCTTATGTGGAAGACACGGGACTGGGCCCCTATGAAGGGACAACGGTGAGAGTGCAACCTAACGGCAAGGTTTTGGTTAGATCTGGTTCTGCTAGCCAAGGTCAAGGTCATCATACTTTTATAGCGCAGATTGTTGCAGAAACATTGGCTGTTAGCTTGGAAGATATTGTTTTCGAGTCAGGTGATACTGGAAAGTTTCCCCATGGGGTTGGGACAATTGGTAGTAGGATAGCCGTGAATGTTGGACCATCTGCATATGAAGCTGCGAACGCAGTTAAAGACAAGGCGATTAAACTGGCATCGGAGACCTTGGAAGCAGCAGAACAAGATCTGGAGCTTTCTTCCGGAAAAGTACAGGTAAAAGGTGTCGAAGACCTATCCGTTTCCTTGGGAGACCTCGCGCGAACATTATCGCCAAAGGCAGGTGGAAAAGTACCTTCCGGTTTTGTACCCAGTTTAGAGGCGACATCTTATACAGGGTCAAATGGGAGTCCATTTGCGAGTGGTACGAATGTTGCCGAAGTTGAAGTTGACATTTTAACTGGAAATGTAAAATTGATAAATTATTCAGTGGCCCATGATTGTGGGACTATAATCAATCCTAAAATAGTTGACGGTCAAATTATTGGAGGGGTCGTCCACGGTATAGGTAATGCCCTATTTGAGCGTATGATCTATAGTGAAGGGGGGCAACCATTAACCAATACCTACGCTGATTATCTACTCCCTCTGGCAACAGAAATGCCAAATATAGCAATCGTCCACGAGGAAAGCCCATCACCTCTTAATGTATTGGGAGTTAAGGGGGTAGGAGAGGGGGGAACAATTCCAGCTACGGCTGCCGTCGTGGCCGCAGTAGAAAATGCCCTAGAAGAGTTTAATGTTGAGATCGATTACTATCCTATTAATCCACAACATTTAACAGAACTAATTGATGGTTAACTTTGCAGGTTACAGATAATATATCCTAGCTACTTAAGTGTCAGAGTTTAAAAGTTTGGAAAGACAGTAGAGTTTATTGAAATAATTTTAGAAAAGGTCTGTTGACGATGATTGATGCAGCGATTGTTGGTTTAGGTTGGTGGGGCCAGGTTTTAGTCCGGAAAGTAAATAATAGTGAGAAAATAAAAGTCAGCAAAGGCTATACGCGGACGCCTGGCAACGCCGGTCAGTTTGTGGAAGAGACGGGCATAAAACTGCATGACAGTTACCAAAATCTGCTCACTGACGATGACGTTGATGCCGTCATCTTAGCAACGCCACATTCATCTCACGTCGAACAAATTAAGATGGCGGCAGATGCAAAAAAACATATTTATATAGAAAAACCTCTCGCGCTCACATTATCGGAGACGAAAGAAGCGATTTCTTACGCTCGCAAAGCAGGAGTTGAAATTGCCGTAGGATTTCAAAGAAGGGGACACCCCTCGATGGCCGCGGCATTAGGTGCAGTTAAAGACGGAAGCCTGGGTCGGATAATCCATGTGGAGGGTCATCAGTCGGCTCCGGGGCTCCGCATCTATAAACCGGGAACTTGGCGTCAGGAAAGAGATGAACAACCGGCAGGCGGGATGACCGGTATGGGTATTCATTTATTGGATAGTATGGTTAGTGTCTTAGGTCGGGTGACCGACGTTGATGTAAAAAGCGTTAAATTGTTACATGACAACACCAGTAAATTAGATGAAATCACTTCGGTTTTAATGACTTTTGAAGAGGGCACCACTGGTTATTTGGGAACTTCAATTGCGACGTCCGCTTATTTTAGTTTGCGTTTTTTTGGCGAGAACGGGGTGGTTGAGGTTCGAAATCCTGATTTAAGTGAGTTTGCTCATACCAGCCAAACGGGTGAAGTCACAGTTCAAACTCACGCCGGCTTTAACATGGAGCGCGCTGCTTTGGAGGGGTTTGCCGATCAAGTTAGTGGCACCGGGAAATATTTGATCTCAGATGATGACGTAATCTATTCAAGTGAAGCTTTAGAAAAGATAATTTTAGCTGCAGAGCCTTAAGAATTTGATACAGCTTGATTAGCTCAGTTTTTATTTGGCAGGTGTCAATAACGTAAAAAGCTATTAGTCGCCCCAGGCCCTAATAAGATTCTCAGACTTGGAGATTTTTTGATTTCCAGTCTCTGGTGTTGGATATTGTCGCAACGGGCGAGATCATATCTGGGTCAAATATTGAGGGACTGGTTCCCGTAGAAATTTTGTTGGGTAGGGCTGGATCTGCTAGAGCGCCTTTGCCAATGGCGATGAAGTCCGCATCCCCATCCTCCAGAACCCTCTGGGCTTTGATGTGATCGTGTAGACCACCGCATCCAATAACTGTGATACCTGAATATTCTTTGGCTAAACTCGCTAAGTTCCGCTTGCTATCAAACACATCAACTAAACCTTTATGGGTGCTTATATGTATATAATCTGGACCAGCTTCTGCAATTCTGGAGAAAATTATCTTCGCATCGTTTACTTGACCCGGCCATTCGTGTTCAAAGTCGTTTATCTTGGTTTGGGAAATTCTAATTCCAAGTGTAGCGTTGGTCCCGATACTTTTTCTCACTTCTTTAACGACTTCGCAATGAAATCGTAGTCGGTTTTCAAGGGTTCCTCCAAATTCGTCTTCCCTTTTGTTCGTGTACGTAGTTAAAAACTGATCTGGTAGGTATCCATTTGCTCCGTGAATTTCAATTCCATCGAACCCAGCTTCCATTGAGCGTGCGGCTGCATCACCGTAGCTCCTAATTACCTGTTTGATCTCATCCTTTTCTATTTCTCTCGGAATTGGAAATCTTCCTGATCCTATGTATCGTGGTGCCATTTCGCCAACAGGTTGGATTGGAGAAGGTGAGATAGCGTGACTTACATATCTATTTTTCTGGATAAGTGCTCCCGCATGCAGTAACTGCTGTATTATTGGAACATTTTTTTTATGGACAGCATCAACAATTTTTCTCCAACCCTCAACATGGCTTTGATTGGCAATTCCGGGTTGGTTTTCATATCCCTGGCTATGTAATTCATCAAAGTAGGTGCCTTCCGTGATGATCAAGCCAAAACCACCTAACGCGTAGTCTACATAATAATTTTGCATTTCATTGTTCGGGGTGCCTTCTGGATTAGCGCTAACCCTTGTCATTGGGGCGACAATAAATCGATTTTTTACGTTAATGTTGCCCAGTTTTTCCGGACTAAATAGCAAGGCTTCCCCCTTTTTATGTACTGATCAAATGGCTTTTTAAGATTTAACGGGTTGCATGGTCTATAATCCATCAACCGGCAGGTCAAACCATTTGAAATATCTTTATTGGAGGTATTTTAGGTGCGAAATATGGGTCTTGTGTTTGGATTAATAACTCGTTTCTAAACCTTTTTAGAAATCCTTGCTATAGGTAAAGTTTCCATTATCCTAAAGGGCTATTTTTCATAATAACCAATGAATACCGCAACGGGATCAGAGGTATTTTTCTTTGATGAGACGTGCCCCGTAAAATTTGGAGGAGATTAATGGCGAAAAAAAATTCTTCTTACTTGGATGATCAGTCTCGGAGCGATGTTCGCGATGGCATGCGTATAGACTGGGACGTGCCAATCAAAATGGATGATGGTGTTGTCCTCCGATGCGATGTTTATCGTCCGATCAAGAACGGTAAGTATGGTGTTATTATGACTTTGGGTCCGTATGGAAAGTTTTTGCACTTCAATGAGATTTACGAAGACCAATTCGTGCGGATGAGCGAAGATTTCCCTGAAGTTCCGTCAGAGACAACTAATAAATACCAAAATTGGGAAGTCGTCGATCCGGAAAAATGGGTGCCCGATGATTATGTTTGCGTCCGTGTTGACTCACGTGGGGCAGGACGATCACCTGGCGTGATTGATATTTGGTCCGGAAGAGAAGCTCAAGATCTGGCAATTTGCGTGGAATGGGCTGGCGTGCAGTCCTGGTCAAATGGCAAGGTCGGCCTGAATGGAATTTCGTACTACGCTGAAAATCAGTGGCAGTGCGCCGCACTTCAGCCCAAGCATTTGGCCGCTATTTGCCCTTGGGAAGGTGCAGCGGATTATTACAGAGATATGGCCCATCACGGTGGCATTTTCTGTAATGGTTTCACTAAGGTCTGGTCAGAAGCTCAGGTTTATTCGGTTCAGCATGGACGAGGAACTAATGGTTTCCGCTCCAGCATGAATGGTGATTGGGTGTCCGGACCTATTACCCTTACCGAAGAAGAGCTTGGTGCTAACCGAAATAATTTCTATGAGGATTGCCTGGCTAATAAACTTGATACCGATCAGTTTTGGACATCACGGATGCCCGATTGGTCTAAAGTTAAGGTGCCGATGTTATCATCAGCTAACTGGGGTGGGCAGGGACTGCACCCCCGGGGTAATTTTGAGGGTTTTGTGCGTTCCGTATCTAATAACAAGTGGCTAGAAGTGCACGGTATAGAACACTGGACCCACTTCTATACAAACTACGGCATGGACTTACAGAAACGTTTTTTTGGTTATTTTCTTAAGGGTGAAAAGAACGGTTGGAACAAACAACCAAAAGTGCAGTTGCAGGTGCGTCATCCAGGAGAGAAATTTGTCGAGCGTCACGAGAAAGAATGGCCACTTAAAAGGACAAAGTGGACAAAATTCTTTTTGAACCCTGAAGATTTAAGTTTATCAACAAAAACTCAAAACAAGATGAGTAAAGTAACTTATGGAGGTTTCTCTGATGGCGTAACCTTCATGACCCCACCTCTAAAAAAGGAGATTGAGATCACGGGGCCGATCGCTTCTAAACTATTTGTTTCGTCGTCAACGAGTGATGCAGACCTTTTTGTCATTTTGAGAGCTTTTTCGCCAGATATGAAGGAAGTAACTTTCCAGGGTGCTCTGGATCCAAAAACGCCTCTAGCCCAGGGATGGCTTCGTGTTTCACACCGTAAGCTCAATAAAAACTTGTCACTGCCTTACAGGCCTTACCATACTCATGATGAGGAACAACCCCTCGCCCGAGGTAAGGTATATGAGGTAGATGTGGAGGTTTGGCCGACTTGTATTGTCATACCAAAGGGTTATAGGCTTGCCTTTTCCATTCGCGGAAAGGACTACGTCTATCCAGGTGATTCGAAAGTTGATCTAGGTAAATTTTCTGGGTGGACAGGTGTAGGCCCCTTCCAACACAATGACACGCGTGACCGACCACCCGAGATCTTTGGTGGCGATGTCACGTTGCGTGCCGGGCCGAAAGAGAAAGCATATGTCTTGCTCCCTGTAATTCCGTAGAAATAGGAAGTTAGAAAAAATACCGATCAGTTTGAATGTTTGGGGAGGAAATTCCGTGGATAGTATAAATTATGAGGGGGATCCAATTTTTAGGACTGAGGTTCGCGAAGGTATGCGAGTAGATTGGGATGTTCCAATAGAAATGGATGATGGCATTGTCTTGCGAGCTAATGTCTACCGCCCTGATGATGGAAGTCATTACCCGGTTATTATGTCTTATGGGCCTTACGGCAAAGACCTGCATTTTGAAGATATATATAAAACGTGTTGGGACCTAATGTGTGAAAACCATCCAGATGTTCCAGTTGGTTCAACAAACATACATCAAAGCTGGGAAGTTGCCGATCCCGAAAAATGGGTGCCACATGGGTATGTGATAGTGCGTGTTGATTCACGGGGTGCTGGACGTTCACCCGGGTATTTAGAGCACTTTAGTTCTCGCGAGACTCAGGATTTTGTAGATTGTATTGAATGGGCCGGCGTTCAACCCTGGTCCAATGGAAAAATTGGGCTGAGCGGCATTTCCTATTATGCAGTTAACCAGTGGAATGTGGCGGCAATAGGGCCGAAACACCTGGCGGCAATTTGTCCGTGGGAGGGTTTTAACGACCATTACCGTGAACTTGCGTATCACGGTGGAATGTATTCATCATTTCAGCGCCACTGGTATGATAAACAGATCTTGCCAATCCAGCATGGCTATGGCGACCGCGGTTTTCGCTCAAGGGCTAATGGAGAGTGGGCCGCAGGGCCGGAAACCTTGTCCGAAGAGGAACTGGTTGCCAATAGATATGATCTCCACGGAGAATTCAGTTCTCATCCACTTGACGACGAATTTTATGCTGTGCGTACACCAGACCTAACGAAGATTAAAATACCAGTCTTAAGTTGTGCCAATTGGGGGGGGGCTCCCCTGCACCCCCGCGGAAATTTTAATGGATACATGTATTCTTCCTCCCCAGATAAGTGGTTAGAGGTGCATGGTCTTGAGCATTGGTCACTATATTATACGGACTATGGAAATGACCTGCAAAAACGGTTTTTTGATTGTTTTTTGAAGGGGGATGATGCCGGGTGGAAAGATCAACCAACAGTATCTCTTAATGTTCGTCATGAAGGTGAGAAATTTGTGTTGCGTGGTGAGGAGGATTGGCCGATTCCCAGAACAAATTGGACGAAGTTCTACTTAGAACCGAATGGGCAGATGTTAGCCAAAACCCCGGCAAGTGGAGAGGCAGCCTTCAGTTATGCTGCAACAGGAGACGGTCTCACGTTCGTCTCTAGTCCGATGGAAGAGGAAACGGAGTTCTGTGGGCCTATTGCAACAAAATTATGGGTATCTTCGGATACGAAGGATGCCGACATATTTTTGGTGTTGAGGGTATTTAGTCCAGATTTAAAGGAAGTTGTATTTCATGGAGCCTTAGATCCGCACACTCCGGTCGCGTCGGGTTGGCTAAGGGCCTCTCATCGCAAACTCGATAAAGATCGCTCCGAGGAGTGGGCCCCTTTCCACACCCACGATGTAGAAGAGCCACTTGAACCTGGTCAGGTTTATGAATTGGACATTGAAATTCATGCTTCGGGCATGGTCATCCCAAAGGGGTATAGGCTTGCTCTATCTGTACGAGGGAGGGATTACGTCTATCCTGGAGAACCGGACGCTGGTTTGTCCAATATGAAAAACCAATTTACAGGTGTTGGGCCATTTTTGCACGACGACCTAGGCAACCGACCAGCGGAGATCTTCGAAAATAATGTGACACTACATATCGGTCCAAAGCAATCTGGCTATTTACTTTTACCGGTGGTGCCGCCGAAAGATTAGTCGGTCTGTAAAAACATATATTTTATATCACTGGACCCTCGTAAAAATATTTTAACAGACACAGTACCGTTATTCAGAGTTACTATGTTAGGCTTTCCATCTGTTTGATCAGAAATCTAGGATGTATCTGAGCGAGCATAAAAAATTAGAGCCCCTACAACTATTAGTACACCAAGTAGTTGGAGCGGGGTGAGGGTTTGTCCTAGGAGAAGGAAAGCGGCACCTGTCACTACAAGTGGTTCCAAGTTCACAAAAAAGGTGGTAGCAGAAGCCCCTGCCATGGAAATTGCATAGAAATATGTGATCATGCCGAAAGCATATAGGATATTGGACACCAAAAACCCAATCCAGCCATCTGTATTTGTCGGTAAGTCAAGCTCTCCTCTAATTGTAATTACCACAATCATAATGGCCAAGGCCGTCGTGGCCATATATAGCATTGCTTGCCGTGGGTCCTCTCCTTTTACTAGGTGATGGCTGAGGACTGAGACGGTTGCGAGTCCGATAGCCCCGATGGTTGCCAGGAGTATGCCCAGACTGTCTAGCTGTTGAAAAGCCACACCAAGAACTAGCGCTAAACCTATAAGTGCTACGACAGCGCCTATGAATTTTGTGATAGTGAAGGCTTCTGCACCTGTTAGGGTTAGACTGAACCCCGTCAATATGGGAAATAGAAAAAAGATAAGAATTGCAATTGGTACGGGCAAACGCTCAATGGCTACTAGTAGAGCGACGTTGTAGATGATGGTAATTATTCCCAGGATAACTGCGATTTGGCCCGACTTTTTCGACATAATTATCGGAGCTCCCTTTAGGGAAAGTATAATAAGAAGAATTACAGTAGGGAGAAAAAACCTCGTTGCGCTGAGAGTAATAGGGGTCACCCCACCCCTGTAGGCCAGTCCTGCGAAAGTGTTTGAGAGAGCGAAGCAAACGGCGCTCAGTAGGGCTATAACCACCCCGATCTTATAGTCACTCCAATTCATCCGATAGGCCCCTCACTACATTGGTATGTTTGAGAAAAAGGAAAATTAACCGCATCAAAAGATATTCTAGAAGACTATTATCCGGCAAAAAGAGAAGCTAGAAAAATTTAACTAAGGCAAGTCTCTACCTTATTTTTTATTGAACGCACATCAAGATAATTCAGTTCTGCTGTTCGCAAACCTGAGATTAATTATTAAAATATGAGCTTCTCAGGAGATAAAGTCCGCAAATTTATCTACGAATCTAGGATTAATGGTTAGGGTTAAAGCAAAAAAGGGCAAATCTGTAAGCTTGGAATTTTGGTGCCAACGCGCTAGGTTCTTGAAGATTCAAAACAGATTTCCTCTTGGTTTCTTCAACTTGCATTTTATCAATAATTTACAGTTTTTAGGATTTAATAAATAAGAAACGGGGACAAATAATGAGCACCGAAATATATACACCAACCGCTGAGCAACTTGATGCTCGTATCGGGCGTTTCGATCAGCTTACCCCCATGTCGACAACTGATGATTTGGCCTGGGTTCCGCGCGAAGCGTGGGAAATATTTTTTGCACAAAAGATTATGGCTGTAATTCTCGAGGATACGAAGAGCCCCTTTGGGGACAAAGCCCCGATTGTTGGGGCGTCTGGGACAACGATGTTTATATCCGTTATGCCCCCAGGGCAAGGACCGTGTTTGCATGATCACAACGAAACGTACGAAACATTTATTGTACTACAAGGAACGATTGAGTACCGGGTCGGTGATCCTATCGAACATAAACGGGTATTGAACAAGTGGGATGTGTTTTCCTGTCCGCCTGGAGTGTATCGGGAGTTTAATAACGTTGGTGATGAGGAAGCTGTTCAACTTACTGTTCTCACTGGGCCAATTGATCGAGATGATGTCACTATGCCGGATTCAGTAAGAGAAAGGGTCGAGAATGAGTTTGGGTCGGAGGTTGCCAACGCTTTTGGCAAGTTGATGCCTTTCGATCCGCCAAAGAAGTCACCGCGTTAATAATTAGGTTGGTCCTCGAAGGAGATCAACCAAGGGATTCGTCGAGGAGAATGGGATTAGAAAATTTTGAAAATTAATAGAGATGGGCCAACTTTATTGCTGGTGGCTGATATGGCGGCGACGTGTGTTTGGGCACTGTCTCCGAGAAATTTAATTGCATTGTATCTGAGTTTCTAGAACGTTAGTCTCGATCATTTATGAGGTTGCTATGACACATGAAGCCATAATACCAACAGGTTCGGCACCACCATTGGCTCCTTATTCACCAGGTGTAAAATCGGGTGACACAGTTTATGTGTCTGGGATTTTAGCTATGGATTCTGACGGCAATGTGGTTGGGTCTGGCGACATAAAGGCACAGACGCGGCAAGTCATTGAGGCAATTCGGAGTGTGGTTGAAAAGGCGGGTGGCTCACTATCGGACGTTGCATTCAATCAAATATTTCTTGCGGACTTGGGCCATTACGCAGAAATGAATGAGGTCTACGGCCAGTTTTTTGGCCAGAACCCACCCGCGCGATATTGCATAAAGGCTGAGTTGGTAAGACCAGAATTTCTAGTAGAGATTTCCTCGATAGCACACCTTTCTTAAAAATTATTTCTTCATTTATTCCTTCCTAGCCAAGCAAAATTTACGCTCTTCGACTACCAAGACACTGACTAGGATGAACACACCTAACGAAGTTCTTTTGTGGTCACGTTTATCTCTATAAGTATGAACTAATATGTGTGGATTATCGGCTATTTATTCATATGGCGCAAAAGCGCCGCCAGTGGATCAATGGGAACTGAACAAAATCAGTGATCATATGACGGTCAGAGGTCCTGATGGCGAGGGGCAATGGATTTCAAGGAATGGCAAGCTTGGTTTAGCTCATAAACGCCTTGCCATCATTGATACCAGTGACCAAGGGGCCCAACCCATGGCACTTTTAGACGATAGCGGTCAGGAGATGCTTCTCATCACGTATAATGGTGAGATTTATAATTTTGAGGAGCTCCGTGAAGAATTACTGCAACAAGGGCATCGCCTGACAACTAGGTCAGATACTGAGGTGCTACTTCATCTTTATGACCGTTACGGAGCGGATATGGTGGAAAAGCTTCGCGGTATGTATGCATTTGTCATCTGGGATAATCGGTACAACGGTATTTTCATGGCAAGGGATCCGTTTGGAATTAAGCCGCTGTATTATTCCGACGATGGCCAGACAATCAGAATTGCCTCTCAGGTGAAAGCCTTGTTGGCCGGAAATAAGATTAGAGGTGCGCCAGACCCCGCAGGTCATGTGGGTTTTTTTTTACTAGGCTACGTGCCGGAGCCTCATACTCTTTACGCCGATATCCAGGCCCTTCCTTCCGGCACGACCTTTTGGCTAGAGGAAGGCGGTAATCGGAAAACAAATAACTTTTTTGACGTTAGAAAATATTTAGCAGACGGCGTTACAAACCCCCATGAGACTGAAATTGTCCCCAAACTAAGAGATATTTTAACCAGTAGCGTTAGAGATCATCTGGTATCAGATGTTCCAGTCGGAATTTTTCTTTCAGCAGGTCTTGATTCTACAACTCTCGCGGGGCTTGCTTCAGAGATATCTTCTGCTTCCTTAATCAGTATGACCCTGCAATTTAAAGAGCTCTCCGGCTCCCTTATGGACGAAGCACCTCTTGCTGCGGAGGTAGCATCTATCTATGGAATGCAACATACGACTAGAACCGTCATTGGATCAGAATTTCGTAATGAAATAAATTCGTTGTTTGCCTCCATGGACCAGCCGTCGATTGATGGTGCGAATACATATTTTGTGGCAAAAGAGGCTGCATCAATGGGATTAAAGGTGGCACTTTCCGGGCTTGGGGGGGATGAACTGTTTGGTGGATATCCGTCGTTTCAACAAGTACCTAGGTTAGTGAATGGCCTCAGTTGGTTTCCCGGCCTTAATTTTGTGGGAAAGGCATTTCGAATAATTTCTGCCCCCGTTTTAAAACAGCTAACATCCTCAAAATATGCCGGTCTTTTCGAATATGGTGGATCATTCCCAGGTGCCTATCTGTTGCGTAGAGGACTATATATGCCATGGGAGTTACCGGAAATTCTTGATCCCGACTTTGCGGCTGAGGGTTGGCAAAAACTTGAGTTAATGATCCGTCTCAATGAAACTATAGAAGGTATTGACAATGACGCGGCGAAAGTGTCGGCCCTTGAAATATTATGGTATATGAGGAATCAGCTTCTTAGGGATTCTGATTGGGCCGGTATGGCACATTCTTTGGAAATCAGAACACCTTTAGTAGATGGGACTCTCTTTCGTAAAGTGACTAGAATGAAGGCAAGTAAGAAGGATTTATCTGGAACTCTTTCAAAACCACTTCCGGATGCCATTCTTAATAGAGCAAAGACAGGATTTTATTTTCCTGTTAGAGAATGGTTATTGGGGGAGACTTCCGAAGAACCTCAAGAGCGTGGTTATAGGGGATGGGCCCGTAAGGTATACAATGGAGTTTCGTAGTGGCGCCTCTAGGGATGGAAGATTTCAAAATTCAAGAAAGTAAAAGTTTATTCGATTAACATCAAAAAAGATTGGTGAGTAACGTCGAAGCAGTATAAAAACGCCCTATGTGTGGCGTTGCGGGCATCCTTCATTTTGGCCGGTCTGACCCGGTTACAAGCAATATTCTCCATAAAATGAATAACGCGATGCTTCATCGTGGCCCCGACGGTGATGGAATATACATATCAAAAAATAGGCGCATCGGATTGGGACACCGCCGATTATCTATAATTGATCTTTCCGAAGGGGCATCTCAGCCTATGTCTAATGGTGATGGTTCGGTATGGATTTCCTATAATGGGGAAATTTATAACCACCAATTACTGCGGTCTCAATTAGAGACACGTGGTTACCATTTTCACTCGCATCATTCAGATACAGAAGTTCTGATCCATGGATATGAGGCATGGGGAATTGCAACACTTCTGGAAAAGATTGATGGTATGTTTGCTTTTATAATTTGGGATGAAAAAAAAAATCGACTTACTTTTGCCCGTGATCGGATAGGTGTAAAGCCAATTTATTTTACGAAAAACTTAGGCGTATTGGTAATTGCGTCTGAGATTAAAGCAATACTAGCGCATTCCCAAGTATCCGCAAAAGTCAGTGAAGCCGCGCTTTATCATTATCTCACGTATCTAGCAACACCAGCTCCCCTGACAATGTTTGACGGAATCTATAAACTTCCCGCCGCCCATTATGTTGAAGTGGATCAAGGCGGAAGCTTCCGTGCGGCTAGATATTGGGCACCAGAACTAAGTAATGGTCTTGACCAACTCGAATTGGGGGGTCTCGATGAAGGGGCGGTTGCAAACAAGTATCAAAGGTCGGTCTTAGAACGACTGGAGGCCTCCGTGCAAAAACGAATGATGTCCGATGCGCCGTATGGTGCGTTTTTGTCGGGGGGTATAGACTCTTCGGTCAATGTTGCCTTGATGGACCGGTATTCAGATGATCCTGTCAACACCTTTACGGTCGGATATAAAGATCATCAACATCTCAACGAATTAGAGCATGCCTCAAAAGTTGCGAAGTTGTTTAGCACTAACCACCATGAAGTTCTGATCAACGAAAAGGATATGGTGGGTTATTTAGAGGAACTAGTATACCAACAAGATGAACCGCTAGCAGATTGGGTCTGCATTCCCCTTCACTTTGTTTCTAAACTCGCACATGAGAATGGTGTTAAGGTAATCCAAGTCGGAGAAGGATCGGACGAACAATTTTGCGGCTACAACAGCTATATGAAGTACCTTCAGCTACACAAAAATTGTTTTCGACCATTTCAACAGTATTTGCCTAAGGCGTTACAACATTTGCTTGCAAAAACAGCTGCGAAGATTGCTACGATTAATCCTAAGCTCGAGATTTATTCAGATGCCGTTAAGAGAGCAGCGTTAAACCAGGAACCATTTTGGAGCGGGGCGATCGGATACTGGGAGACTCAAAAAAATCCATTATTACCAGGATATTCCCCAAGCCCCCCAAAGGGGTGGGAGGAAATGGTTAGGATCGGATTGATGCCAAAGAGTTATCTCTCCCCCGATAGCTATAACGTCGCACACGACTTCTTAAACTATTTTGATGCTGTACAACCTGGAAGGGATCAACTTGCCAGAATGACATATAATGAGTTCCGCCTTCGCTTGCCCGAGTTGCTGCTGATGCGGGTAGATAAAATTACTATGGCCTCCAGTCTTGAAGCGCGCGTGCCATTTCTGGACCAGGCTTTGGTGGAATTAACGATGGGTATTCCGATGGATGTGAAATTACAAAATGGTGAGAGCAAGCATCTTCTTAAGAAGGCAGTCGAGGGGCTTCTTCCCAATGAAATAATTTATCGAAAAAAAATGGGGTTTGCGGCGCCGATGGCGCAGTGGTTGGAGGGAGACTTTGGCAAGCAGGCTGAAAGTGAGATATTAAGTTCTCCCCTCTTGGGAGAGGTAGGATTTAATAAAGGGCATATTTCTACCCTGATAAAAGACCACCGTACTGGTCGCCGTGATACATCTCTTTTGGTGTGGGTTCTCTATAACCTGACAGCTTGGCATAGGCATTGGTTAAATTAAATAATAATTAATTAATCAAAACATAAAATAAAATAAATGATAAATAAAACTTTATAAATATTATAAGTTTATTTCATCTATACTTTAGGTTTATTAACAATACCAGAATATAAACTACTATACTATTTAAATATTTCAAAATAGGTGAATTTTGGTGTTTCAACCAAGGCCTTTGCAAAGTGATCAAATTCGCGTTTTGGTAAATGCTATCCACTCGAAAAGTGGAGGCGGTGTTACATACCTTCGTAATGTATTGCCGTTACTTGCGAAGGATGAAGACTTTGAACTACATCTTTATTTGCATAAGGATCAACTTGAATTATTCGGAGTAATTGAGGAAGGGGTTCAGGTCCACGTACTAGATTTTTCGAATGGCTTTCTCGCAACTCTTTTGTGGGAACAGTGCGTGTTACCAATTCGGGCCAGACGTATGAGCATCGACGTGACTTTGTCGCCGGCTAATTACGGACCTCTGCTTGCACCCAGAACAATTATCATGCTGCGTAATTCCCTAGCTGTTGCCAAGCGTGAGACACGTCTGTCCAAGAGACTTTACTGGATGGGTTTAACGTTGATGACGATATTGTCTCTTATCAAATGTGAGCGTGCCATTGCCGTCTCCACCTACGCAAAGAAGGTTTTAACATTCGGAATGGAAAAGAAATTTAAGCTCAAAGTTCCAGTTGTTTACCACGGCGTTAACACAGAATTCCAACCACTAAATTACATAAAACGACAGGAATTTCTTCTTTCTGTTTCTGATATTTATATACAAAAGAATATCCATACATTGATTTCTGCTTTTTCATTGGTTAGGGAAAAGAACCCGGATCTGAAGTTGAAGCTCGCTGGTAAAGCTATTGATCGGGGATACCAGGCTGAAATTAATGAAGCAATTTATTTAGCCAATTTGGAGAGTGCCGTCGAACTAATCGGAGAACAAACGACTGAAAAATTAGTTCATCTTTATCAGAGTTGTGCGTTATTCATTTTTCCTTCTACCGTTGAAACTTTCGGAAATCCATTAGTCGAGGCGATGGCTTGTGGCACGCCAATAGCCAGCTCTAATACTGCAGCGATGCCAGAGATTTTGGGAGATGCTGCCACATATTTTGACCCATTGGATGCGAAGGATATGGCTAATACCATTATCTCAATACTTGGGAACGAAAATGAGCGGAAAAGATTGGGGGCTTTGGCCCTTGAACGCGCAAAATTATTCTCATGGCAGAAAACGGCATCCCAAACGGCGAGTATTATTAAATCTGTTGCATCGTCCAGTTAAGGGCCATAGGGGTATAAATGGCGAAACTTAAACATTTTCAAAATTAGATTTTGGACAACCTTACGCCCCTAAAACCTTTATTTAGGAGTTGGTTTCATTACCCAATCATGACTTTCTTTTTTTTTATTAGGGCAAATTCGCTGTTATCGTATAGAAAATAATATTAGAAAGTTCTCTAGGGTCAAGACTCATTTATTGATTCAGAAGATGACGATAGCCGCGATGCAGATTGCGGACATGAACGTTTGCGCACATTGATCATACCGTGTTGCTATGCGCCGTCAGTCTTTGAGCTTTGGGAACATGTTCTCAATCTTGTGGCGTTGTTTGTACAGGGTTTTGGTGTAGTTCCTTGGCTTGGTCCGGTTTGATCTTGGTGGGATGCAAGCCTTGATCTTGCGGACAGCCAATGCATCGCGGAACTCGTCGCTGTCATAACCTTTACCACCTCTAAGATTAATGGGTCCTGAGCCTAGGCAGTTTGTTTTAGGTGGGCCCTACAACATTTTGTAAGTACCACTTATAGGTAGATTCTAGTCCTTCCTTAAGATGAATGCTGGGTGCCCAACCCAGTTTATTCATTCTGGTAGCGTCGAGTAGTTTACGCATCGCTCCATCAGGTTTGCTGCTGTCGAATACGAGTTTTCCATTAAAACCTACAGTATTAGCCACACATTGAGCTAGTTCATGAATTGAAAGTTCTTCACCGGATCCAATATTAATATGCGTCAATCCAGAGTAGGTTTTTAGTAAATGAACTAGTGCATCTGCCAAATCGTCAACGTGCAGGAATTCTCTCATTGGTGAGCCCGTTCCCCAAATTTCAATCGAAGATTGGACAGTTGTCTTTGCCGCATGAGCTTTGACTATTAATCCCGGTATGACATGGCTAGTATCGGGGTCAAAGTTATCTCCAGCTCCATAGAGATTATTAGGCTGAGCAGAAATAAAATCACATTTATATTGTTTTCTGTACGCTTCACATAATTTTATACCGGCAATCTTTGCAACCGCATACCATTGATTAGTAGGCTCAAGGGGGCCGGTCAAAAGTGCTTCCTCTGACATTGGTTGCGAAGCGTCACGAGGGTAAATACAGGCCGACCCAAGAAATAATAGTTTCTGAACCCCTGTCTCATAAGCTCCATGTATTATGTTAGTTTCAATCGCCAGGTTATCATATAAAAATTCGGCTGGTCGTGAAGAATTTGCTAGGATACCACCTACAGTTGCAGCTGCTACAATGATTACGTCGGGCTTATTTTTATTCAACCAGCTACGCACGGCTTTTTGATCCCGTAAATCAAGCTCGGGTCGTTTAACCAAAAATAATTCACAATCCTCCGAGGCGAGGCGTTTTAGAACCGCTGACCCCACCATGCCAGTTTGACCAGCCACCCAAATTGTTTTTCCGGCTAGGCAGAAGGGTGTTTTATGGCTGTTGTCCATTATATTAATTTTCTAAAATCTTTTGATCTGCCTTTACCATTTCAGTTACTAAATCACTAAACTTTCTTTTTGCGGTCCAACCAAGAACTTGTTTAGCTTTGGCTGGATCTCCCAATAATTTATCAATCTCTACTGGCCGAAAATATTTGGGGTCGATTTCAACAAGCACATCTCCTGTATTTGTATCTGCTCCCCGCTCATTGACACCTTGACCAGACCAGAAGATTTTGCGTCCGGTTTCTGCGAAGGCTAATTCTACGAACTCTCGCACCGAATGACATTCGCCCGTAGCCAGCACATAATCGTCTGGCTTGTCTTGCTGTAGCATCATCCACATCCCTTCTACATAGTCACGGGCGTCGCCCCAATCACGAAGTGCATCCAAGTTACCAAGGTAGAGTTTGTTTTCCAGACCAGCTTCAATCGCAGCTACTGAGCGAGTAATTTTACGTGTTACAAATGTCTCTCCACGGGTCGGGCTTTCATGATTAAAAAGAATCCCGTTAGACGCATGCATGCCATAGGCTTCTCGGTAATTCACTGTAGTCCAAAAGGCGTATAATTTAGCGCTGCCATATGGGCTTCGAGGACGGAAGGGTGTGGTTTCCGACTGGGGGCTCTCAGTAGCGTTACCGTAAAGCTCTGATGTTGAAGCTTGATAAAACCGAGCTTTATTTTCCTTTCCTAGAATACGAATGGCTTCCAGCAATCTTAACGTTCCAAGGGCATCCGTGTTGGCGGTATATTCTGGGGTTTCGAAGCTTACTTGAACGTGGCTTTGAGCCGCTAGGTTGTATATTTCCGAAGGGTCTATGGTTTGAATAAGGCGAATTAAATTAGTGGCATCTGACATGTCACCGTAGTGCATGAAGAATTTTGCTTTATCCAAATGCGGGTCAATATAGAGATGATCTACCCGACCTGTATTCAAAGAAGAAGATCTCCGTTTTATACCGTGTACAGTATAGCCTTTGTGAAGAAGGAACTCAGCTAGGTAAGCGCCGTCTTGTCCAGTGACGCCAGTAATTAGGGCAATTTTAGCCGTCATTTGTTACCTTCGTTAAAAGAGTTTTCCATACACCTCGTGTGTCAATAATAGACTTATTGGTTAGTGAATCCGAAGAAATCTGGGCAAACTCCCGATGATCTGTTAACAAGACGACAAGATCCGCAACATCTAAACAGCGATCAACAGATGAAAGTTTGATATTCTTGGAGGATTTTAAAGATTGAGGTAAGTCAGTGATATTAGGTTCACAGACATAAACATCACCATTAAACATTTCAGCAGTTTTTATTACAATTTCGACTGCGGGGCTTTCTCGGAGATCATCAATATTAGCCTTGTATGCCAAACCAAAAAAACTGATGGTTTTCGCGTTTATTTCAACAACTCGTGACATGATTTGTTCAATGACATTCTTGGGCTTTTGGTTGTTGACGAACCTTGCAGCCTGGATTAGAGGAGTAAGATTGGGGGCTGATGCCACTAAGAACCACGGATCTACCGCAATGCAGTGTCCCCCAACGCCGGGTCCAGGTTTAAGAATATTTACACGAGGATGACGGTTTGCAAGCTCCAGCATATTCCAAACATTGATGTTTAATTCTTCGCACAACAACGACAATTCATTCGCGAATGCAATATTTGTATCCCTATAGGCGTTCTCTGCCAGTTTAACAAATTCTGCAGTTTGTGCATCTGTCACATGGCATGTACCATTTACAAAATGTTGGTAAAATGATGCGGCTTTTTCGGCGCAAATTGGCGTTATCCCTCCAATTACTCGGTCATTTTCCACTAGTTCGAGCAATACGCGACCTGGTAATACTCTTTCTGGGCTGTAAGCAATATAAACATCTTGATGGGTGGTCTTTCCCGGCATGCTTAAATCCGGTCGGAATTTTGAAAGCCAGTCCCTTATTTTTTCAGTGGTACCGACTGGTGAGGTAGATTCTATAATTATTAAGTTTCCGATTGAGAGAACAGGTGCCAAGGTTTTGACAGCGGTTTCTAAATAAGAAAGATCTGGGATATTTCCGTTTTTGAAGGGCGTTGGTACGGAAATTATAAAGACGTCTGCCGGCTCTGGTTTGAAGGCCGCTTTTAAATTGCCAGACGACACTGCACTTCTTACTAATTTATCTAAGTCGGGCTCCACGAGGGGGGTTTCTCCGCGGGTAATTGCGGCAACGACAATTGGATCAACATCAACGCCGATAACCTGATATCCACGGTTGGCAATCATGGCTGCAGTGGGGAGTCCTACATATCCCAAGCCTATGACAGATATTGAGTTTATTTTATTGGACAAGTCGGAGTTCTTCCAAAATCCGGATGCTTGCGTTACCGTCCCCATAGGGGTTATGAGCAACGCTCATTTCCCTATAAGCGTTTTTATCATCTAGTAGACGGGTGGCCTCGGAGACAATCTTTTCCGTATCGGTTCCAACTAGTTTTACCGTTCCAGCTTCGACAGCTTCCGGACGTTCTGTAACCTCTCTCATTACTAGCACTGGCTTACCAAGAGAAGGAGCTTCCTCCTGTATTCCGCCAGAATCGGTTATTATAATATCGGCGCGCTTCATAAGTGCAACAAATGGAAGATAATCCACGGGGGGAGTTAAAATAATGTGATCTGAATGTCCTAGCTGTTGTTCTATAGGCCCTTTTACGTTGGGGTTAAGGTGTACCGGGTAGACGATTTCAATGTCACTTCTCGAGGCTAACTGTCTGAGAGCATTGCAAACGCTAGCAAAGCCTTTACCAAAGTTTTCCCGGCGATGGCCGGTAACAAGTATAATTTTTTTTTCACAGCTCAACTTTGGAAATTTGGCATGAAATTCGTTTTCAAGATAATTTTTATTATCGAGTCGTTGAGAAATATGCAGTAGGGCATCTATCACAGTGTTTCCAGTGACAAATATACTTTCATTGGAAAACCCACTATTTATTAGGTTTAGGCGTGAAGAAGCCGTTGGGGTAAACAGCATATCACAAATAGTGTCTGCGAGCCGGCGGTTCATTTCTTCTGGCCAAGGTGCATGTATGTTACCCGATCTCAAGCCAGCTTCTACATGACCCACTGGAATATTGGCATAAAATGCTGCAAGAGAGGCAGCAAATGTAGTTGTTGTATCTCCATGAACGAGGATCCTATCTGGATTTGCCTGTTTAAAAATTTTTGTTAACCCATTAAGTACAGCTGTTGTAATATACGTAAGATTTTGATTTGCCTTCATAACATCTAAATCAAAGTCCGGGGTTATTGAGAATAGTTTTAGTACAGAATCCAACATGTCGCGGTGCTGTGCAGTTACGCAGACTAGGGAGTCAAAATAGGGGTCACTTTCAAGGGCTTGGATAACCGGCGCCATTTTTATGGCTTCTGGCCGGGTTCCAAATACTGAGAGGACTCTCATACAAATCCCCGGGTAATGCTAATGGCTGTGCTCAAAGAGTTAAACCAAGTTAAGGCCAACCCTACAATTTTAACATGTCGCTTAGCCACCCTTTCGGATTTCCGAGATAATGTTCTTAATAGATGGTAGATCGATCGCTCCTGGGATAAATTTATCTCCTATTACAAACACCGGTGTGCCTCTAATTTCTAAAATTCGTGCCAATTCATGATTTCTCGATAGCATTTTGTTGACTTCAATGGAGTGCATTTTCTCTCGAATACGGGTTGTGTTAATCCCTTGTTTTCAGCAATGCTAAGGATATGGAGTTCTGACAAGTTACCACGGCTCTCCATTAATGCTTTATGGAATGGAAAATATTTCTTTTTCTGGAATTTCCATACTACTAATGCAGCGCGGGCAGCCATTTCTGATTCAGGTGAAAGAATCGGCAATTCTTTAAAGACAAAGCGTAAGTTGGGATCTTGTTTCAGAAGAGTTGGTATAAAGCTGAATACCTTTTTGCAAAAACTACACCGATAATCAAAAAACTCCACCACGGTGACATCACCATTTTGGTTGCCACCGACGGGAGATCCTTCATCATGCAGTATTTTTTGGCGTGCCTTTAGAAGATTATGTTTTCTTCGGGTGTCTTCATTGTGTATCTCACGACTACGGAGGGCCTCGATGGCTTCAACTATGATTTGAGGGTTTTTTCTAAGATAGTTAGAGATAATGCCCTCAACTTCTTGCACCTGACCAGAGCTCAAAGATGGAGATAAAGATTGAGCACTGATATTCCCAGCTTCAAAAGTGGCACATACAAATATTAAGCCTACTAAAAATCTGATTAGTGATGTCATATGCTTAAAACCATATTAATTTAATACATTGACATACTGACGATTCATGATCAGCGCTGCAATCTTAGAGTGCTAATTTGGAAAAAATTACACATAATAACAATTCTTATCGATACAGAACCACATCACCAAATTCAGCTGTCATAGGTGAACTGGTCGAAGCTGATGTAAACCCCACAAACATAATACGCGTCCTAACCAAATTATCTTTGGGCCAGATCCGCCGGTACAATCTGCTTAAATCTATATTCTCGTTGAGCCAAGTTTTGCTATCATTCGAGCCAGCGCGTGCGATGTAATACGGATTCTTGTGTTTCATTTTGATAACACCCTTAGCATCTGAGCTTGTTCCCCAAACAATCGTGATGGTTCGATCATGTGGCGGCACCCTTGTTCCTAGGTACACGAGTGGTTGACTTCCCGAACTTCGGCTTTTGGGGTCCCCACCATAAAAACCGATGATTATACTAATGGGAACGGTTTGACCTAGTGAAGTAGTAACATTCCAAGACCACCCTAAAAATGGTGAAGCTAGCAGGTTTGCCTTTGTACGCCTCAAAAGAACAAAACTTTCTTTGGATGAGATAAGGCGAAGTATTGGTGTGTCACCTATATCGTTTATGATTAGGTTTCGTGAAAAGAGTTCTTTATAATTGCTGCCTTCGATAACCCAATCGTTTGGAATAATTTCCTTGGAGAACCCATGAGACGGTCCAAACACCTCCAAATTTCCTTCCGGGCTAATACTTGCCTCTGAGAATGAGCACCCCGAGACTACGAGCAATATATAAGCGCTAAGAATTTTGGATCTTAAAGTGATCAGCGTTTCCTTTTTATGTTTTGCGCGGCAATTATAATATCCTCTGCTCTGATCCAGCTAGGGGAGTGCTTGGGTAAATATTTTTTTGCTTTTTTTGCAAGTCTTATTGCCTCCTTACGTAGACCTTTTAGTAGGGCGGATTCAGCCAGTGCTCTGGAACTCTTTCCTATCATATTGAGTCTGCCAAAAGTAATACCGAGTTGTTTCCAAATAAAAGGCCTTTGTGGTTCTTTTTCTAAAGATATTTGAAAGTTAGTAATAGCCCTGGGTAGGAGTTTGAGGTCATTTAGCTCTAGCTGAACTCGACCCAAATCTGCCCTGAATAGAGCATTACTGGGTAATAATTCAACAGCTTTCTCGTAAGATAAGAGTGCTTTTTTTGCATATCCATTCTCAAATAAAATTTGACCTTTTAATTCATGGAAGTAGGGATTGTTTGGCAATTCAGCTACAAGTCCGTCAATAAGCGATAGGGCAGCTTTTTGATCGGGGATACGGTGATTAGCAATCGTCTTCGCATATCTCGCATTAACCGATTCATCGGAAGCTGGAAACTCTCTCAATGTTTGATGAGGTGGCTGTATGAATGCTCTAATTTTTGCCTTTATACGACCGTGTATTTCTCGAAAATGTTTATTGCTGGGAACATTAGAGTAGGGCGATTCTTTGATATAATTTTGGAGAAAATTAGTGCGTTGTTGGGTGGGTGGATGTGTTCTAACGTAGGGATCCTGATTGCTCACGCTTAGCAACTCCTGATTTTGTAGAAGTTCCATGAAGTCTAGCATACCTTGAGCGCTTTGCTTGGTGGCATCAAGGTATCGAATAGCCGCACGGTCTGCAGATAGTTCCTGAGTGCGGCTAAATCGAAGTAAGTTTCTTATTCCCACATGTCGGCCGCCACTTACAATTGCTGTTCCTGCGGATGGCTTTCCAAGCAGAATGGAGGCCGCCCCACCAAGGATTGTTCCGACCAGCGCTTCATTCGATGCTAGCTTCAGTGCTACGGCTAATTTGGACAAGTGACCCCCAGAAATGTGGCCAATTTCGTGGGCTAGAACACCAATTAATTGGGAAGCACTTCCACTTGTAGCCAGTAGTCCCGTGTGCAAAAATATGTTTGGCCCACCAGCCACGAAAGCATTGAGCGTAGGATCGTTTACGATATATATATTAACGCTGTTGTTTTCTAAGTTAGCTGATTGGAGAAGTGGTGTTATTAACGCACGGATGCCTGATTCAGTCTCCGCGTCTCTAACAAATGTAAGTTTTTTGGCTTGTGTTTCCTGGCAAGTTAATTGGAGCAAACCTTGGATGAAAAAAAAAACGATTAATTTTATGAAAAAATTCACAGGATACACCTCTATCGAATTAGCTAAAACTAGGCTCTGGGGCTTGCGACGTCAATTAACATGCTTATTGATACCGTTGTTTTTTAGCGCTTGCAGTGAAAAAGAGTTGCCGGAGGGTTTTGAAGGTTACGTAAAAGAATTTTATGGAGGGGTAGCTGGTGATGAACCTCGATCTGTTCTTGAGGCGCGAAAAATATTATCCGCTGGTGGATCAGCTGCCGATGCAGCGACGGCGTTGTATTTTGCTTTGGCCGTTACTCTGCCTTCATCAGCCAGTTTGGGTGGTGGAGGTTCGTGTTTGGTCTTTCGGCCAAAGCTTCAAAACCCTGGGTGGGGGAAACCCATATTCACACAGAAAATTGAAGCCCTAGAATTTTTTACCCGGTCCCCTAGCGTGATTTTTTCAACTACATCTAGGCCTAGCGCTGTTCCTGGAAATATTGCGGGTATGTTTGCACTCCATGCCAGATATGGCCGGATGTCGTGGAGTAAATTAGTCGTCGTGGGAGAAAAGTTGGCGCGATTTGGTATCCAGGCGTCCCGAGCCCTGTTAAGTGATTTAGAGCCCGTTGAAGGAGCTTTAAATCAAGATCCGGTGAGCAATCTGATATTTCATGGACCTAAGGGAAACCCAATAAAAGAGGGGGATTATTTTCAGCAGATTGACCTTGCTAACACGCTGTCAAAAATTAGGATGAATGGTCCAATAGATTTCTATCGTGGAAAGTTTGCTGAATTTTTTGTAGATAGAGTCAACGCGGCAGGGGGGGCACTTTCCCTCGAGGATTTGCAAAACTATCGGCCTCGGTGGGTGAAACCCGTCTCCATGGAAATCGGCACAAGTTATTTTAATAAAAACAAAGCGTATTTTGTTCCACCACCGGCTGCGGCGGGTATTGTAGAAGCCCAAATTCTGGGAATTTTGGATCGTGAGGGGAGCTTAAATGATGCATCCTCTAAAGCTAAATATCATTTCTTGGCAGAGGCATCATTAATTGCTTATGTGCAACGTGGTCGTTGGATGCAAGAAGATCTCATGAGTAAATTCCCAGAAAAAGACCTGGTGTCCAAATCGGGACTTGATCGTTTGTTGGGTAAATTTAGTGATAAACAACATCGTCCTTCGTTATCTTTCAAGCCCAATCCATCACCGATGCCAGAAAATACCTCCGCTACAAGTTTTGTGGTTATTGATAACCAGGGAATGTCAGTATCCTGTGCTTTTACAATGAATAATTTATTTGGTATCGGAAGAATGGCGCGTGGCACGGGTATCATGATTGCGGCAACACCAGAGGGCATAGGCCGTGGCTCTATCTCATTGGGTCCTATGATGATTATTAATCCCTTTAACGATCAGTTTGTGCTTGCGGCTTCGGCCTCTGGTGGAGCGACAGGTGCCAGCGCTATTTCGTCAGTCGTAGCTCGTTCATACTTAGGTAAACAATCACTGAAAGCAGCAATAGCGGCTCCTAGGGTTCATCACGGCGGAGCTCCGGATGTCACTTATTTTGAACCAAACTTAGGTAAGGATGTCGTATCCTACCTCGTAAATCTTGGACACAATGTCGCTGCTACACCTAGGATAGGTTTGGTAAATATAGCTTATTGTTCGGGCGGTTTACCTGGTGGGCCGGAAACCTGCAGTATCCGGACCGATCCGCGAGGATATGGCCTAGCGTTAAACGCTGCTAAATTGGCAAACTAAAAACATGTTAAAGATTTCTAATCGGAGCTCGATCCCTCCCTTCATAGTGATGGATGTAATGAGAGCGGCTAACGAGAGAGCCGCTTCTGGCAGTGACGTGTTACATTTAGAAGTTGGACAACCCAGTAGCCCCGCGCCTAAAAAAGTTATAGAAACCGCTCAGCTTGTTTTAGCTGATGATAAATTGGGTTATACGGATGCTTTAGGAATATCTTTGCTCCGGGAGAAAATTTCTGGACACTATCGGGATACTTATGGAGTTAATCCCGATCCAGAGCGTATCGTTATTACCTCTGGTTCCTCTGGCGGATTGTTACTTTCTTTTTGAGTTCATTTGAT
>Ga0209089_10000628_pt1 | contig 32404 bp, 21 predicted proteins | sample ArcticOcean_MG_C_FD_187431 | JGI IMG/M metagenome (GOLD analysis project Ga0209089, IMG submission 187431) | Marine microbial communities from western Arctic Ocean - ArcticOcean_MG_CB2_150 (SPAdes) (version 2) | ecosystem: Environmental > Aquatic > Marine > Oceanic | place: Arctic Ocean: Canada...
GCCCTGGTTATCACGGCTGGCGGCGCTGTTGACTCGCTGATTCAGGGATTCCTGAACGACACGATCGCCGAGACCACAGCGGACAATATCGCCGCGAACTTTGAAATCTTCTGGGATAACGCCAATGTGCTGACAGCAAAAACCGTTGACGATGTTGGCGGAAGCGGTGCTTCAGCGGCTGATGTTGCTGACGCCGTCTGGGACGAAGCCGAGGCTGACCATACCGCGGGCGGCTCATTCGGTAGTTTGGCGGCAGCGATATTCGCAGACACGGATCAGATTGTCATCGAGATTGGAACAGCCGGTGCTGGACTCACGGATCTTGGCGGCATGAGCACGACAATGAAGGCTCAAGTAAACACTGAGTGCGATACGGCACTGACTGACTATGATGGTCCGACAAACGCGGAAATGGTCGCCAGGACTCTTGTTGCTGCGAGTTACTTTGATCCGGCAGCAGACACGGTCGCGACCGTAACAACGCTCACTGGCCACACGCCACAGACAGGCGATTCATTTGCGAGACTCGGTGCGCCGGCAGGGGCCAGCGTGTCCGCCGACATTGCTACAGTGGATTCGAATGTTGATGCCATTCTGGTCGATACTGCCGACATGCAGCCGAAGCTCGGAACGATTACGGATCTGGGTGCCGGGGCGACTCTGGGCGACAACCTGGCGGATATGGCGGGTGCAACATTCAGCACGACGACCGACTCACTGGAAGCGAATCGGGATCGGGGTGATGCCGCATGGACGACGGGTGCTGGTGGCTCCGATCGCTTGATCATGGCCGACACGACGATTGCCACGCTGGCTTCGCAGACGTCGTTCACGTTGACTGCGGGAAGCGCGGACGACGATGCGTACAACGGCTGTACCATCGTGGTTGAGGATGTGGCTACGGCGACACAGAAGGCGCGTGGAGTGGTGGACGATTACGCGGGTTCGACGAAGACGATCACGCTGCTCGAAGACCCGGGCGTGTTCACGATGGCTGCGACTGACAAGGTCTACATCCTTGCCGAGTCCAGCCTGAAGCCGACGACCCAGGCTGACTATCACGTGGACGTGACGTCGGGTGGGAACGTCGGGATTGACTGGGGCAACGTGTCCAACCCAACGACGGCGGTGGACCTGTCGGGAACTGATATTCAGCTTGCGGACACCGTAACGACGCTCACAGGCCACACGGCACAAACCGGAGACACGTTCGCGTTGGCCAACGGCGCGGCAGGCTTTGTGGCGATTGACACCGTAGTTGACGCCATTCTTGTCGACACGGGCACGACGCTGGACGCGGCAATTGCGGTTATTGATGCGAATGTCGATTCCATTTTGGTGGACACTGCCGAGATTGGCGCGGCAGGTGCGGGACTCACGGGACTCGGCGGAATGTCTGCCACAATGAAAGCTCAGGTGAATACCGAGTGCGACACGGCATTGACCGACTACGACCCACCGACGAATGCTGAGATGGTGGCTCGCACGCTGGTGGCTGCGAGTTACTTTGACCCGGCGTCAGATACCGTGGCGACGGTGACAACCTTGACGGGCCACACAGCCCAAACCGGCGACACATACGCTCTGGCGAATGGCGTTACCGGGTTCAGTGCGATTGACACTGTTGTGGATGCGATCAAGGTCAAGACTGACTACCTGACACAGACGTACGCAGGCTCAGGCACTATCGACGTCAATCTCTCAACGATCAATAACGTCATCCAGACGGGCGGAGACCTGATTGCGCAGCTCAGCAACATCCTGACTGACACTGGAAACACATTGCCGGCCACGCTCGCGACGATCGATGGGATCGTGGATTCGATTCTCGTGGACACCGGCACGACGATTCCTGCGACGATCACGACGGCACAGAATGACCTGGACATCATCACCGGCGCTGATGGCGTGAACCTCCTGTCTGCAACACAAGCGAGTATCGACGCAATCGAAGTCGATACTGGGACGACGCTGCAGGCGGAACTCGACGGAATTCAAGCGGATACCGAAGACATTCAAACTCAGATCGGCACTGCCGGTGCCGGACTGACAGCGATACCTGCGCACGGCGCGACGACGGGTACGGCGGATTCCGGGTCAACGACAACGATGGTTGATGCGGTTCGCAATGAAGCCGACAACGATTACTGGAAGGGCGGGTTGATCAAGTTCACGTCTGGGACCATCAGCGGACAGACCAGGTCAATTACCGGGTTCACGGCAGCAACTGACACGCTCACGTTCGAACCGGCGACTACTCAGGCGGTTGGGACGAACACATACGAATTGCTTCCGTTCGGACGTGCTGACCTGCTGGCAGCGACACAAGCCAGCATCGACGCCACCGAAGCAGACACGAATGAACTGCAGGTTGACGATTACCCGACGACGCTGGCGACGCTGGCGACAGCGACAGCACTCACGACGGCACAGAACGACTTGGACATCATCACCGGCGCTGATGGCGTGAATCTTCTGTCGGCGACGCAGGCGTCAATCGACGCGATCGAAGTCGATACTGGCACAACGCTCGACGCGGCTATTGCCGTCATTGACGCGAATGTGGACCAGATTGAAGCGGCGGTCATCACGAACGCGGCAGGAGTCGACATCGCGGCAGACATCATCGCACTGAAGGCCGAGACAGTCCTGATCGTCGCAGACACGAACGAGCTGCAGACCGATTGGGCCGACGGCGGCAGGCTTGACCTGATCATCGATGAGCTGACAACGAATATCGACGCGATCGAGACGGATACCGCAGACCTGCAGAGCCAGATAGGCATGGCCGGCGCAGGACTCACGGACCTAGGCGGCATGAGCACGACAATGAAAGCTCAGGTCAATACGGAGGCTGACTCAGCCATCGTGACGTACGGGCTTGACCATCTGATCTTCACGTCGGTCATAGGCACAGACATCGCCGACGACTCAATTGTCGCGTTCATGACATCGAAGTCCGCAACGGCAGATTGGGACGATTTCGTCAACACGACGGACTCACTTCAGGCAATCAGGGACAATCAGTCGGCAGGCACTGGGCTGACGGCATTATCAACCGGCACCGCACAGTCCGCGACATCCACGACACTCGTCCTCGCCGCATCTGCAGCCTTCGCCGACGACGAGCTGATCGGTAACATGATCAAGATCACGGGCGGTACGGGCGTGGGCCAATCACGGCAGGTCACGGACAATGTCCTCTCGTCGGACACGGTGACAGTCGACCGGGCATGGACAACCACGCCTGACGCAACGTCTACATACGAGATTGTCGAAGGCGTTCTCCCGGACACCTTCGCCGACGCCCTGCTGGTGCGCGACGTTGATAACGTCGAAGGAACGGCCAACGAGCACACGCTCTGCACTGTCGTTCTCGGGTGCCTTGAGTCGTCGATCAGCGGGACGACACTCACGATCAAGCGAACGGACGGGTCCACGACGCACGTCACGAAAACGCTGACCAAGACCGCTGGAGACGCTCCCATTCGGGGGATCACCTGATGTTACTTCAATTCTTCGGGGCCAGCAGTTATTGGGACGGTGGCCGTTCGGTCATATCACCGCAGCGACTTGGATTGACGGGCCTTGACCGTGTTCCCGTAGAAGACCGTCGGGCACGTCGGGTAGTTGACGCACTCGCCTCACTCCAACTGTCTGGGATCGACCCGACGTCCGGCCTGTTGTCATTGGGGGCTGCCACGTCACCGGAAGATGGAGTCCGCGGTGGGATCTTTCAGATGATTACAATCAGCGACCTGAATCAGACTATCAGTAGTCCTCCCACCCAGGCAGAAGGCCAGGCGATCAGCGACAAGATTGACGAGATGTTGCAGTCGTTCAGGGATGCGGAGATCATGGCCACATGAGTAATCGCCTGCTACTCGATCGTAGTCCTGTTGAGGATCGTCGCTGGCGTCGAGTGTTTGATGTCCTCGGCTCGGTTACTCTGGTTGGCTTGGAAACCGTCGGGAACAAACTGCAACCAGCAGCCCCGACAACCACTGCGATCGGCGGTCCTTTTCTCGTAAGCGCGATTGCCGACCTTAATCTGACCGTTTCGAACCCTCCCACGCAGGCAGAAATACAGTTGATCACTGACAAGATCGACGAGACCCTGCTTGCGTTTCGGGTTGCTGGAATCCTGGAATGGTGACCGACGATGCCAGATATCAGAGACGTGACACTCTCGTTTCCGTATAGCGGATTGTCTGAGGGCGTGAGCTTCGACGGCCAGCCCGACATGACCAGTCCGGACCTCTCGAACGTGGTTCCGTACGACCCATTGACTGGACGCAAACGCGGCGCTCAGCGGGTAGGTCTGTCGAAGTACGAAGCCACCCAGATCGATACGGCACCAGTTCAGGAACTGATCCATCTGGCTGGGCCCGGATTCGTAAACCAGATCGGGAACGGATCGAGCATCGTTTCGGCTGAAGGGCTTGGTGTCCCCCACGCGTGGGTGATGCTTGACACGAATGGCGTGGCGATCGTAAGCGTTGACGATCAAGGGGCCACGGACCTGCAGCAGTCATCCTGGGATACGGATTGCAACGCCTATGTCACAGCAACAGTTACGGCCAACCAGAACGACGTCAAGCTGATGAAGTACAGTCCGGCTGGCGTCTTGATCTGGTCCCAGACGATTACCGTGGCGACGACTGCACCCGCAAGGCGACTGGTACGCGGCCAGTTCCAATTGAAGAACATGATCTACGTCCTATGGGACGGCGACGGCGCATACGAAGGTTCGATTCGTCGATATCACATCTCCGACGGAACCGAAGTTGACGCCAGCCCGTTCGTGGCAGCGGTTGGGAATGTTGCTGGTCTTCGAAATTCACTTGGCGATCAAGTCTCGTGGCTGCACGCCAACACCAGCCGGTTGTGCTGGGCACAATGGGACAACTCAGACTTCAAGCTCAGCCTGGTGTTTATCAATCCAGACTCTGGAGACACGGTATCGACGGTCGTGCTTCATGATGGCACGCATGTGATTACCGACAATGTCAGGTTCTGGGGCCTTGCTTCCGACGGCCTGGGATTCTTCTATGTCCATTACCACAAGGGTGACATTACCGGACCTCCAGATGGACATGTCCGGAAATACGACATTGATGGAAATAAGCAGTGGGAGCAAACCTACGTCGACATCTCCAACGACAACTACGCACTGACATTCTTACCGGACACCGATCATATTGCGATTTCCGGGAATGATGTTTTCGGAGTGGCGTACAGTCTGGTTCTCCTGGATGTATCCGACGGCGCGATCGCCCAGCAACTGGACCCGTTCAGTGACATCTCGGCAACTGGTTATGTGGCGGTTTCAGCAAGTGACGGATTCGGAGGCCTGATTTGCAGTTCGGCAAATCTCTTCCAGAACCGCTTGCGTCGGCTGAGCACGGACTTCACGACAGTGCTCTGGACCTACACAAACAACGACGAGCTGGAGCCAATGAGTTCCTGTTCGCGGCCAGTTGTCCTCCAGACAGGCGTCAAGCAGAGGTACGTGCGGTCTCTTGCCGTCTGCGGCGGAACTGTCAAGCGTTTCGACAACGATGTCGATGGGGCCGTGCTGGTCACGAATGGAAACGACGTGCTGTCGAATCGCCCCATCATCTTCGGGACTGTTTTCCTGCAGGACGTCTACTTCGCCGATGGTGAGACGACGAAATACTACGCTGCAGTGACGAACTCGATTGAGACCTGGACGCCATCGTCGGGAAGCCTGCCGATCGATGGTAACGGTTTGCGTGCCCGCCTGATCGATACGTGGCAGGGCCGCGTGTGTCTTTCGGGACTGCCGGGCGACCCACAGAACTGGTTCCTCAGCGCGATCAACAACCCGCTCGACTTTAATTACGGGAACGATCCGCAGACGGTTACGGATGCCGTGTCTGGCTCCCTGTCGGACGCCGGCGAACTGGGCGACGTCGTTAATTCGATGTGTGCGTTCACCGACGATGTCCTGCTCTTTGGCTGCGACTCCAGTCTCTGGCAACTGACCGGCAATCCGGCGGCCGGCGGTCGACTCGACGAACTCAGCGACATCACAGGCATGGCGTGGGGCAGGCCTTGGACCAAGCAGCCGGACGGAACGCTCTGGTTCTTCGGATCCCGCGGCGGACTTTATCGGATGGTTCCGAACTCGCAGCCAGAACGCGTCAGCCTCGCGAACATAGACGAGCGATTGGCTACGATCGACATGAAAACCCGCATCGTCCGGCTGGCGTGGGACGACCGGCTCATGGGTATCTGGATCACATTGACTTCCACCGACCAGCTGACGGCGGCCACTCACTATTTCTTTGACGCTCGGACAGAAGCCTTCTTCCCGGTTTCCATGGCAAACCTGGACCACGAACCGCACGTCCTGCACGTTTACGATGGCGACGATCCCGACGATCGCGTAGTTCTGCTCGGCTGCCGCGATGGCTATGTTCGGAAGTTCGACCCAACAGCAACCGACGACGACGGCACGGCGATCGACAGTTACGTCATGATCGGACCGATTCAGGGACAGGAGCAAGTGCCCTTGATTCTGAATGAGGTACAGGCGACCTTGGCTATTGGATCATCCGACGTAACTTGGTCTTTGCATGTTGGCGATTCTGCCGAAGAGGCGAAATCTGCTACTCTATCGGCCACTGGAACATTGTCGACAGGCCGTAATCAATCATTCCGTCCGCGAGTTGGTGGGCATTCGATATACTTGAAGCTACGGAACGCCACGGTTGCCCAGACGTGGGCACTGGAGCGTATCGCAGCCCGATTCCGAACGACTTCAGTATCGTTTGGTAGGAGATTCTGATGCCAGTCGCCTTTGGACCTCAGTTGCCCGGAATCAACCCGAGTGGCACAAACTTCCCGGTGTTCTCGAATCCTCAGACCAATACGGCTGGGCTGCAGTCCAGTCTGAATCCGGCGGAGGTTCCTCTCGCGCCAATCTCAGTGGGCGTAAATCGCTCGATCAATGGGCCTAATCTGGCTGGTGGATTCAACCAATTCAACCAGTCCCAACAACAGCAGAATTCGCTCTATAACGCTGTTCTTGGCCAGCACGACACGCGAGTTGGTAGCCTAATAGGCCGCAACGAAGCGATGGCGAATGCGACACGGTCCCAGCAGGCTTCCGGGATTGCGGATATCGGTGGCCAGTGGGGAGCCGCCAGGACCGAGGCGCTCGACACGTACGGCAGTATCATGGGCGCTGATCGCAACCGACTGCTGCAAGAGAACGCAAGGATCACTGGCTTGCATGGCGATCGTAGCGGAGCCTACAGCCAGGCCCAACTAGGAGCCGGCGGAGTCCAGGAAGGTTACCAGACGCGGCTTGGCGATATCGACACGCGGCAGAATCAGGAACTGAATGCAGCAGCGAATCAGACAGCAGGCCAATTGGAGTCCAGTCAGACGGGCCTAAATTCCGCATACGCCCAACGGACTCAGCAGATTGCCGACCTTCTGTCGCAGCGAGGCCAGTCGGCATCACGGGACATTGATCGTGAATACGATCGTTCTCGAGCCGAAAGCCTGAATGATATGACCTCGCGCGGGTTGTCGAACACGACAGTCCTGAGCGGGCAGAACAGGGGCATCGAATCAGACCGATCAGCTGCACAGCAGAGGTTGCGTGACACGCTTCGAGACGAAGAGATTCGACAGTTGACCCAGGTTGGCGGAGAAGAACTGCAGAACCGGAGCCTGGGTATTGACCGATCGTATCAGGCAGGCCGTGCGGGAGTCGGAGATGTTGCCCAGTATCAGACACTGCGATCACAGCTCATGGGTGACCAGCTTGCCGCACAAGACAACACTTCGAATCTTCAGGCTCAGTTATCAGGCGAAGTCCTGAATCAGGAGAATCAGTCACTGGCGTCCGAACTTGGTCAGCGAAACGACAATCGTCGCGAACTGGAGCAACTTGACAGCGGATACTTGTTCCCGCAGTTGAGTTTCCAGGAATCAGCGCTTGGCAATCAGGTCGCACTCGGCGAGGACCAGCGGGCAAGTGATTCGTCGTTGAGTGCTGCTTTGTCTGGCGACAGGCTTGGCTTCATGGGTAGTCGTACGTTTGAGGCTCCGTCGTTGGCCGAGCTTTACAACATCCAGTTACAGAGCACGAGCGAAATTCCTCAGCCGGTCCAATCAGCTGGTCGTAGCACGGCCCCAGTTGGATATTCATACGCCACGCCGACGTCCAGTCGGGTCTACACGAATAACAACGTGAATTACTCGACGAGCATTGGTGATGCCGCTTCAGCAGGAAGTGCTGCCAGGATGTTTGATAGGATGCAGAATAATCGTGGAATTTTCGGGACGGCAAGATGAATTTACTTGAACCATTACGGCCGTTGTCGCCTCCGCAGACTCGGAATATGGGTGAAATTCCCGAGTTCCTGCTCGACGAAAATGGTGAACTTCTCGATATCCCTCAAATATCGCGTACACGATCAGTGGGAAACCCGGCGACTGAAGAGGATACGCCAAAAAATAAACGCCGTTCCAAATCAGACAAAGAGTCCACGCGGGGACGGAATTCATTTCGCTCACAAGGAGTAGTAACGGAACCTTCGGAAGGGCGTGAATCATTCGGCACACTGGATGTGAATCTCGGTGAGTACACCCCCTCTCGGCCGGCTGCTGATCGCCGCAGTGATTCAGGATTCACAACAATTTCTGGACGTGGTCGCGGCGGAATAAGTGGCCGCGGATCCGAGGACCTCAGGGAACAAGAGGAACCTGAGTCGCTGCCACCGGAAGAGCCAATTGATCCGTATAGTCCGTACATTAACCGGCTCAATGAATTAGCTGGCACATACAACGAAGAAGCAGCCAGTTACCGGGAAACCGGAGTACGAGGCGATTCGCTCGACACGGCACTTGTTCAGTATCTTGATTTCTTGCGTGAAGCTCCGGAAATCCCAGGCTCGTCGGAAGAGTACAATGCGTTCAGGAGCATCTCTTCGAATCCCATCGACGAGCGTGCTGAATTCGATCGGTCGCCGTCGAATTATTACAACCCGTTCACGATTAACCAGGATTACCGATCTGGACAATTCTCCCAGGACCTGCTTTCGGGACTATCGGAACGGAGCATAATCGATCCTCGCTTTTCTGATTTTGGTGAGGCAAACGAATACCGGTTCGAGCCAGGCGCGGAAACATTCAATGTTGGCGGACAATCGGTCGACCTGCCCGGGTACAGTCCGGCCGGTCTGTCTTATCAGTATCGCCAGGCAGCGTACGACCCGTTCGGGGGCCGGGCAACCAACACGTACTGGGGCCTCGAATCCGATGACAACACGTCAGCAGCCTTGATTCCCGACGCACCGTATGTGATTCAGGGCTATGGCGGTCGCTTTGATATCGGCGCGTCTGGCCAGTCCGGCAAGTTCGATCCGAATGCGGAGCGCACCAGCATTGGCCGCAACCCGACGCCACTTTCGCTATTGTCTGGCCGTCCGGCTCAGAACCGCGAGGCACTCCTGAATCAACGAGAACGTGCGTACCTGCCACTAGCTGGCACCCCAATGGAGCCTCGCCCCGGGGAAAGTTACGAGATCGCTCGTGGATTCGATCAAGGACTGCAGTTCACGATTGACGGACAGCAGCCGGGAGGGGGGGCGCCCGATCCGCTCACTGCCGGTCAGTTACCTGGCCCCCTTTCTTCTGGAAGTGGATCAACAGAGTTTGGCTCAGGCGCAGCGGACGCGTTTGGCTCAGGCGCAGCGGGCGCGTTTGATCGGACTCCGTCAACTACACCAGCAGCACAGAACGAGCAAGGGTATGTTGGCGCTGGCGAGTCCCTTCCGGAAAGCCTGGTGAGTGATAGTGCAGTCGAGTATCAGCCGTCGGACGTGCGAAGCGGTCTCCTGAATGCCGACATTAACGACATACGCCTGAGCGGTCAGGGCGACGGAGAGGCGCTCAATCCGAGTGGGCGTGAGAACGATCCGCGGTTCCTGGGAGGCGAGTTTGATGAGAATATCTGGAATGGAAGCTTACAATCGTTCTGGGATGTAGCACTAAACAATCGTGGTACTAAACCGGACACGTCGCTCTCTAGTCCTGCGTTCGAGGGACTCGCTCCTAACGGCGTCCCATTGTGGTCTGCGGATACAGGAGCGGGACGAAGAACAATAGGGATAGACAGGTTCGAGCGACCATGGAACCAAAACGACACATTCAATGTGCCGGCGCTGCCGCATTCTCCCAGCGACGAGACTACCGAGACGACTATTCCCGAAGACTTCGTTCCCGGAGAATTGATACCAGGAGAATTGATACCAGGAGGTTTCGTTCCAGGAAGTTTCGTGCCAGGGCAGACAACAACCAGCACCTCTCGACCTAATAGCCTGTACTTTAGTTATTACCAACCAAATATCAGAGTCAACGGTAATGACCAGGTTGTCAGTCTGGGGAATAGTCTTTTTGACTATGTGACAGGCCAGGAGGACGAAAATGAGTTCAGTGGAAACGACTTGAGGATTGCAAGTAACGACTTAAATTACTCAAATCGATATAGTCCCGGCAATTACCAAACGCAGCTCAATAACAACCAATGGACGAACACTGCTCTTGCGCAAATACAGGCATCTGCCAGGCAATACGAAAACCAGAGAAGTTCATTAAATGTAGCGAATCTTCCGGTTTATCAGGATCGAAGAAACGGAACTTCATTCCTGTACGCAGATGACAGTTATGCAGACCTCGGATACAGGGATTTGTATATACGCCCGACAGGTGGATATGTTCCATTCTCAGGTGAGAATCAAGTGTTTTCCGGGTCTACCTTCGGTGGAAATAATCCGAGCCAGAATCTTTTCCGAACCGGTGAGTATGGACGTGACTTGTTTGCCAGGACTGACACCCAGACAACTCAGAACACTTACACTCCGGACACTTACACTCCGGACCGTTACGCTCCGGACACTTACGGTCCGGACACTTTCATTCCGGAAATTACAACTTCGCAAGTAGAGGCAGGCCCGAATAGCGTAAATGGAACAGATGTCGCTCCAGGTTCATCGTTCAACTGGCGGCCGGACGGGAGCGGCGTCAACCAGTTGCGCTACCGGGCACGTCCTTTGACGAGGTCGGCATCGCGTGAATATCGGGTGGACTCAACGAGGATCGAATCCCAGGTTCCGGAACAGGCACCGGCGGGCGATGGCACACCGTCGTATGTGGGCTCTTACCAGCCGGAGACTGCGTTCTACACGCCAAACGGACGGGCTCGTATTCCCGACGATGCCAGTTACCAACAACATTTCAAGGCCGGATACTACAATGGGCCACCTCAACAAAACTGGGTTACGTGGACTTCGCCAACGGAAGGTTCTGGCCGGGCGGATTTGTTTTCTGGTCAGAACGCATTTCTCAGTGCGTATCCTGAAGCGCAAGGTGGGTATTGGACCCCTGAAGAACATCAGGGGTATACACCGTTCACTCCGGGCGCAACACCGCCGATCTAAGGTAATACGATGACACAGTTCAGTAATGCGATCGGTGCAGGGATGGCGAATCGGGCCTTCAGTAACTCCGGTGGGCCACTCACGAGCAGCAGTGATTCCATGCGCAGATACGAAGCGTACCAGCAGCAGCAGCGAGCGTATTACGCTGAGATGCGTGCGAGGAACGCGGAAAAAGAACGCCGGATGGCGGGAGAGAAAGAGAAGAAGATTAACTTCCAGCGGCAGCAGGCGTTGCAACAACAGGCTGCTTCTGAAGACGAACGGCAGGCGATCCTCAAGGCCAACCTTGGCGTGTTCTCGGACGCAGCCAATAACTCCGCACGCTTCGAACGCGATCGCTGGATAGCCGGGAACGATAATCAGCAGGCGGAACTCTCGCGTGAATTTGCCGGAGGTCAGGCTGGGCTCGACCGACGACTCAAGCAGGATCAATTCGGGCAGGGACTGGCGTTCGATCACCGTAAGCTGAATGAGACGCAGCGTCAGTTCGACCAGCAGAGTAATCAGCGTGCTGACGAGTTTGATCGGCAGAGCGATCAGCGTGCCAATGAGTTTGGCCAGGGCATGCAGCTTGATCAGCGGAAGCTGCAGCAGTCGGGTCGCCAGTTCGAGAAGGGACTCGAAATGGACTCGCGTCGGCTGGATCAGTCCGGCCAGCAGTTCAAGATGGAGCAGCAGCGATTAGGCAAGAATTCCGAAGACCAGCTGAGGCTCGGCTATGACCGTATGGGGCAAGACGAAAAGCAAACGCAACGAGAGTTGGCGTTCCGCACGTACGACGCCGAGGCGAACCGCGGCATGCGTCGGGATGACCTTGACGCACGGGTCGGCATGTTCGGTCGGTCACAGGACCAGAGCCAGGACCAATTCGATTCACGCCGACGATCGCAACTGGAAGACGGTAACCTCGAATTGGACATGGAATGGAACCGACGCCTGGGCCGGGCCCGACAAGGCAGCATGGGATTGTCTGCGCCACAACAGAAGCAGATCGAAGAGATCGAAGGAAATATCGAGCGAATCCGACAGAACGAAAGCATGCTTCCGAGAACGAAGCTGCAGGCCATCAAGAAACTGCGTGCTCGCAAGCTGACGATATTTCCAGAAACGGAAGTGCGTTCAGCACAGCAGGACTGGGAGCAAAACCGGACTTACGATCCGAAGGCGGGATCGATGGTTCGTCAACCCGACGGCACGTTCAAGCAGTATAACGATCAGAAGTATACCACCGATCAGTCTGAGCGTATTGTGAATGTCCAGGAAGCCGACAGTGCTCGACAGGAGCGAGCGAGCCAGCTGGAACTTCAGGACAGGTTCCTCGACATGGCTTCGAAAGGCGGGATGGAGTTCCTTCGAGCCAATCCGGTGTTTCAGGGGATGATAGACAGCCTCGATTCGCAATCCCAGAACATGGTCAGTAAGCGTCGGCAGGGAATGTCGAATCCGGAAATCCAAGACCTGAAGAATGCGGCAGCACAGAGCCTGGCTTCAGAGGGTGCAACATCTCCGACGAACGAGGAGATTGACAATCGCGCCAATCAAATGCTCGGCGAGAAGGCCCAACAAGATATTTTCACCTCGATGGCGAGGGCGGACAAGCAGACTGTCAGGGAGTCATTGGGGCCGAGGGGTATCGCTCAACTACAGGGGGACATCAGGCAGGGCTTCCTGGCCAGAGGAATCGTCCCAACCACTGAACAGATTCAGGCTGAAACGCGAAAAGCCATCGACGGGATTACGGAAAACTACATCAACGAAAAGGCTCATTCCGTACAGCCGGATCCGCTCGACGAATTGCCTCCGCCTCCTCAGCAGGATTACCGGTCATTCGAGCTTCCAACGGAAGATCAGAACAAGCTCGATGGGATGAGGAATCAACTGAAAGACAAGAAGAACCTGAAACCGGAGACGCGACAACAGGGCGAATTGGCGTTTCGGCAGATATACGATCTCTTCCTGAAGTTCAGTGCAAATCAGGCGACCCCTCAAGACGAAGCCGAATTGGCGAGAGCCGTCGAATTGTGGGACCAAATAATAGGCAAATAGCGCATGCCCGGCATTGAAGATTTCCTGGACATGGCCAGGCGAAGCAGCAGGGACAGTCGCACTCCTGACGGATACGACTTCAGTGGAGGTTCCGGAGATCGAACATCAAGATCGCGGATGGATGAGGATGCCGCTCGCATCCTGCGTCGGAAGAAGCTGATTGAGGAAGAGGAAGCACTCGACGAAGGACGTCGTCGTTACGCCACTCCATACACTGGTCCTTCCACACCACGATCGCGTGAGGTCATCGGACGCGACGTCGATCAGGTAATTGATGGGGAAGACCGAGAACGGAAGCTGAACGAGTCGCTCGCTTCGTCTCCATATCGGCAGGAAGCCCGCATTCGCACGAAGGTGGCGAATCAGACGGGCGACGACGAGCCGACGGGACTCGACGCGTTCCTCGCACGCGGCCGAGCGATTCAGCAGCTTGAGCGGGAAGACTTGGAGCGATCGCGAAACGCCGAGATGGCACGCGGATTACTCGAGAACGAAGACCCGATGGCCCGTGCGATCTTCGGCGCGACAGCGGGCACGGCCGCAACGCTTGGTTCAGCAGTCTCGTCGTTCGTCGATGAGGACACGGCCGACGCATTGCTCGCCGGCAAGGAAGGTTTCCAGCAGGAAGTGCAGCGACAACGAGAAGAGCAGGATGAGAATCCAGAGTTCACCCGAATGTTCCAGTCGGGAGTTGAGTCGCTCCAGATCGCGTTGCCTGTTGGCGGTGTCGGCGGTCCGTACGCTGCGGCTGCGGCGTTTGGGTACAACTCCTACAACGAGGGCCTCTACCAGGCGGAACAGGCCGGACTGACCGGCAACGATCGCTTGCGATTCGCTACCGAACAGGGCCTTGCGGAAGGCCTTACGACAGCAATCTTCAATAAGATTGGCCTGGGAGGCCTGGAGTCGCGTGCAGCTGGACGCGTCATGATGGACGGTGTCCGGAAAGGTGCCGGAAAGCGAGTCCTGAAGGATCTCGGTGCGGAAGAGACAGAAGAGCTGATCGTCACGACTCTGCAAACGATCTCCGAAGATCTGGAAGGTGTGAATCCGGATGCTCTTTCGGAGTTACCTAAGCGACTGGTTGATACCGCGCTGACCACTGGATTGATGATGGGACAGGTCGAGACGACCCAGTTCCTGGCGAATCCGAGCCGCACCAATTTCAACGCACTCCCTGAACTCGCCAAGTCTCTCCTTCGCAAAAAGGTCACCAGTCAGTCCGAGCGTGAGGAGCTGTCAAAAGAGATCAGCAAGTACGCCCCGTTGACTCCCCCGATCGCACCGCCTTTCGGCACTCCGGCACGTGGCTTCGAGCCACCATTGCCTGACGGGGTTGCCGGACAGCGACAGTTCAATGAAGTGCTCACCGATGAGGTGAGCACGGGACAGCCGGTTGACCAGTCACGCGTTGACCTGATGTCCGAAGGCGTGATCGATGAGGCGGCACAGCAACAGGAAGCGGAAAAGCAGCAAATCTACACGGAGTTCTATTCGTCGCCGCAAACGGCGGCACAGTTCGCAGCAGAGAATCCAGAAGCGGCCGAGAAGCTCGCCGGCCAGAACCGCTACACCATGAAGGTGTTCGGCGGCGCCGATCCGAATCTCCCGCCATCCACAGACACCGCGGCACGTCGGCAATTCCTGGACAATGTCAAGCTGGCACTCGATCCGGAATTGGGGCTGGCCGCACAGGAAGGCGTGTCCGACCAGATTCGCACCGACGGCCAATGGCACGAGATCAACCCGCAGATAGAAATTCCGCCCGAGATCGATCAGGAAGTGCGTGGTGATCGCAAATTCGTTAGATTTGGACAGGCGACCAAGCCCGAACAGCGACAACCCGAACAAGAACAGCAGGACGAAGGATCGTCCCGGCCTGATGATGCTCGCGAGCAACCTGCATCGTCAGGCTTGGAACAGATTACGCAGCAGATCACGCAACTGCCGGATGTGCAGCTGACTGCGTTCCGTGACGAGCTTGCGACCGACGAGAGCGAAACGGCTCAGGAGATCCTTGCAGCAGTCGAGCAGGAGATTGCAAATCGGGGCCCATCCCAGCAAGCCGAGCCCGAGCCCGAACAGGAACAGGAACAGGTCCAGCCAGAAACGCGGAGAAACCCCGAAGACATTCCCAACGAAGAACTCGATGCGACCATCAACGCACAGCCGGAATCAGCCGTTTCGCTACCGGCTGGACCAGACGTCGCGGCGCCGGAGTCTGAGAACGCTCCGGCGTCCGACGTTCTTCCTGAAGGCGTTATTCCTGAAGAGGCCATCCCTCAAGAATCCGTGCCAGGACAGCCAGCAACGCTGGAATCACTTCCCGACGAAGCTCAGCAGGGATTCGAACAGAACGTCCTTGCTCCGCTGCGTGAGCAGGTTGCCGAGCTGGATGACGTCCGGAACAAGATGGGAAGCCGCTACTCGTGGGAGGTCTCGACGAAGAACGGGATTCGGCCGGGTGATCCACATAAGGGCAGCGAAGCCCTGCAACGATGGAAGGAGCAGGCGGCCGAATTCGGTATCGATCCGCGTATCGCAGACAGCAACCCCGAGCTGAACGACTTGCAGACTCGCCTGGAAGCACATCGGGGATGGGGTGATGAGGTCACAGCTGGGCCTCCAGATTCACAAACCGCGCCCGAGCCGGTTTCGGTTCCGGAAGAGACGATAGTCCCCGCAGCGGAGCCGGCCGGGCGACCACTCGAACAGCAGCAACTCGCACTCGAGGCAGAGGCGGATACTGAACCAGATCCGACAGTCAAGAAGTTCCCGAAGAAACGAAAGCGGAGGCCGCAACCTTTCAGGCTACCTAAACTCGAACCAAAAATCCCGTCGGCATTCGAAGGTGTCGATGCCGACGTCCAGGCCGCTTTCGACAGCCCAGACAACGAACTCGAAGGAGTCGATCAGGTCAATCTGCAAGGCTTCTTCAATGAAGACTACGACTCCAATGTTGAGGAGTGGAAGCGAACAGAGACGCTGCGTGCCGCCGCCCGCAAGGCAACCGGCCTCAATAGCGGCAAAATGAGACTGATCGAAAATCAGGGCGGTCGAGACCATTCGTCGGTTGACGGCTTCGATACTGCAGCACGATCGTTTATTGCCGAGAATGACACAGGCCTTCCCGACGGCCCGGAGGGAGCACAAGCACTGTGGGAATTCATCCGCGAGGGCATTCAACCGGCACCGATACGCAAGGACTCGATCGACGCAGCCGTCATGCGAGCCAACAACGAACTTGACGACAGCTTCGACATGGCAAACGCGGAGATGGCTGAGCCCGACGAGTTCGAACTCCAGCGTGAGCCGGCCAAGCGAGTTGTTCCGCCGACGTTTGAGGGATCCGACCAAAACACACAAAAGCCGCTCTTCACTGGCGCGAACGATGAGCCCGGCCAGAAGTACATGTTTGATACTGGTGCCGAGCCCGGCCTGCTGGGACGTCCGAAGCCGACCGATCCGAAGCTGACCGGCTCCGACATGGCCAACGCGGATCCGGGCATGTTCCGTATTGGTGCGACGAAGAAGCTGGGCCAGAAGGGGATTTCTAAGGCGTCCATCAATCAGACATTCCCAGGTGCCAAGGTAACTGCCGCTAAGCGTGGATGGCATGTAGAAATCGGCGATAGCTTCGTAACCGTGGACGTCGTGGACAACATTGAGGTCGACTTCGATGCGATGGAAGCTGCTTCTGGTCAATCAATATCTCCGGACATGAGGGGGCAGATCGGTGCGGCCGGTTCATTCAGTATCGAATTGGACGACGGTACGCGGCACAGCGGGCTCGGGATCATCCGATTGAGTGAGGGAATGGCCGACGACGCCACGTTGCGGCACGAGGCACTCCACTTAGCACGTCGGTCGGGAATGCTCGGTGATGCAGAGTGGCAGGCACTTGTTGACGCACATGCTCCTGACTCAAAGAACGAGTCGATGCAGGAAGAGCGGATCGCTCTTGCCCGCGAGACGACTCCTGACGTTGCACCAGTTTGGGACCGAATTAAGTCGTTGTTCCGTCGCGTCCTGTCCCGTGTAGGAATACAAGATTACGAAGCTCGCGACATTCATAACCTGATGGATTCGAGTGGGTTCTGGGGCCGTCAAGCCATGCGTAGTGACAGTCGTGCCAGGTACCAATTGAGAGGCCGACCTGACCTGGCGAATCCGGCCACTGATCCAGACGCTCGCGAGCTGGTAACGCGAGTCGACGAGCAACGGAATCAGAATGGCCAGCCTGAAGTTCTGTCGGACACTGACGTGCAGGCCGAGGCGGACGCGAGGCTCGCGGCAGACTTTGATGGAGAACGCCATAAGTTATTGCAGGCTGGCCGTAATGGCACTCAATTGAATCCAGCAGAAACCGTGATGGCGAAGTCCATGGTCAATCGTGAGGCTGCCAATGCGATGCAGTCTGGGGATCAGGCTCGCGTTTCAGATGCGATGGCGCTGATCGAATCCTATCGCAACACTGGAACGGAGCAGGCGCGATCATTCCGTCTGCGACAGGATCCGGTCGAGTCGCCGGCAGAACGAATGGGCCGCGCTTTGTCTGAAGCGATACTGACGCCTCCGGAGTCGCAACGGAAGAGGCGGAATAAACTCCGACGTGATGGCAATAACGAAGCGGCGGACAAGATAAACGAAGACTGGGCAAAGCAGTTCGAAGGCTTGAAGAAACGCCTCAAGGATCTCGGCATCAATATCGATGATCTGAATGAAGGCGGCTACAGTAGGATAAAGGCGGCCAAGGCCCTTCACACGATCTCCCAGGCTAAGGGCGGATTCGCCGATCGGATGTACGAATACTGGCGAAACGCAATCCTGTCTGCTCCAACGACTCAGGCTGCCAATCTTATTGGCAACTTCGGGCATGCAGCATGGCACAACACGGCAGAGCGGTTTACTGAAATTGGGGTCAATTCCGTGATGGGCATGCCGGAAGGCGCTCAAGCCGGAGAACTGACACACGTACTCGGCGGAATATTTCCTGGTGTGTCTCGCGGGGCTCGTAACTTCTTAACAACATGGAACAGCGAGCAACCGACATTCGAGGCCCAGATCGGGCGAGAAGGGAAGCATCGGATCGAGGATGCAAACACGGAGATTATGGGGCCACTCGGACGAGCTGTACGGATCCCGCAGAGGCTTCTTCTCGCGGTGGATGATTTCTCGAAAAGCGTCTTCACGGAGATGGAAGTAGGAGCGAGGGCCTACCGCATGGCCAAGGCTGAGGGATTGTCTGGTGACGAGATGCGAGTGCGTATCGCCGAATTGCAATCGGACATCACGTCATCCGCATGGGATGAGGCCTACGATAATTCTCTGGACCTAACATTCCAGGAAGAGGGTTTACAGGTAACCCAGAATGTGAAGACGCTGGCATTGAAGGCACGCGAAGACATCCCTGGCATCAGGTATCTTCTTCCATTTATCGTCACGCCGACAAACATCCTTGCGACCGGCATCAAGAAGTCGCCCCTTGGCATGGTCCGGATCGCGCACAAGATGTACGACAATTACAAGGACGGGAAGAATGTGATGGAGGGCCTGTCACCCAATGTGGCCCAGCAGGTTCTGGCGTGGGCTGCCGTATTGGCGTTATTGGATAACGACCCTGACGATCCGTGGATTACAGGCGCTGAGTCAGAACTGGACAGCACTTCGCGACAGGTTTCTTACAGGACGCATCCATCGCAGTCTGTTCGTATCGGGGGAAAGTGGTACAGCTATTCTCGTTTGGAGCCTTTCGCTACGTCACTGGGGCTGACTGTTGACTGGGTTAACGGAATTAGGAGTGGAGAACCAAAGAAACAGCTCTCTGCGGTTCCAAAGAGTCTTGTTTCGCAAATGAAAAACAAGACGTTCTTATCCGGAATCGGCGACTTAATGAAAGCCGTCGAAGGCGAAAGCGGATCATTCGCAGCAAAATGGGCAAGTAGCTTCACAACTAGTTGGGTTCCAAATGTTGTGCGTTCTGCGGGCCGAGAGTCTGACGACACGTACATGAATCGCAGTGTCTGGGGCGACGGGAATGAATGGTGGAAACGTCTTGGCATGCGGACACTACAAAAGACGGAACTAGATTGGACTGAGGAGTTTCCAATCTACGACGTCTGGGGCCGACCGGCGATGCGATCAGAATCACCAGTCGGCTCGGACTGGCTGTATCGGATCACCATTCCGTTGAAGGTGCGTGATGACGATATCTTCGTGGCAGACCGACTGGTCATGAACTGGAACAATGAGCATCCCGAGGATGAAGCCTTTCCATTGTTACCCGGCAAGTCGTACACAGAAGATGGCGAGACGAAGTACATGACCGACAGCCAGTATGCTGACTTCGTGAAGATTTCCGGGACAGCGGCGAGGGAAGGCCTGTCACTTACTGAGTTGGACGCTGACAACCCGACGAAGCCTGCAATCAATTGGATCGGCGATATCATCGGCAAGGCAAGAGCGGCCACGAAGGATCTGCTGAAGAAGAAATGGTCTGGCGAGGATGTCGATCTGGATCCCAAGGACATCGGCAGAGAGGCCGTCAAGGCTCGACTTATGAGCCTTGCGTACGGAGCGACTGGCGATCCACAGCAAGGCCAAGGGACACGCAAGCAGGACATGGAGATTGAATCACTCCGCGAGATATCCAGCTACAAGGAAGCGGAACAGGGCCTCAAGGACAAGTGGTTAAGTTTCGCCCAGTCCCGCGAGAACGAAGTCGCCGAGAAGTTCAAACGGCCGCCGCGGGAAGTTGAAACCTTCAACCACACTCCCGCCTACTACCAGCGATTGAACCGACTTCGCGAAATCTGGAAGAAATGATACAATTGATACTTGAGGATTGGAATCTCGTTGGTATCGTTTCGATTAATCGGACGGAGCCGGGCAGCAAGGAGTGCTGCAGCGGGGCAAATGGCGATTACGACGACTGCCTCATGCTGGAGAAGCATGGCATCAGAAGGACGGGGTTTGCCCCTTCATGGACGGAAACACATTACTAACGACCCGGGAGGTTGGCCTGTTGGTTGGCTTCTCAACGAAAACGATTCAGACGTGGTGCCAGAATGGTGACCTGAAGCACTCGAAGTTGCCGTCTGGTCATCGCCGAATCAAGTTGGCTGATCTGACGAAGTTCGCCAAGGACCACAACCTGAATGTGGATTTGAAAACTCAACTGAAGCCTTAATGCCGAGTCCGGCATAGATCGGGGGACTGATGGGCTCGCCTTTTGCCGCTTTATCGGCCGCGCCAAAACCGACTGAGCAGCAGCCACAGAGCCAGGATCGCGGAATCCTGTTTTACGATCTCGAGGCGATTCCCGACGAGTCTCGATATCCGAAGCCGGAATCGAACGAGTTGTCCTCGTCCATTCCGGACGAGGACTTCCGCCCGGACGATATCTTGACTGATACCAAGACGGTCACGAATCTGCAGAAGTGGCTTAAGGGTCACAAGCTGTCCGGGCCGCAATACGCCAGACTCCTTGAGCAGGAAAATCAGGGCGATACGGTTGGTCGCGCTACGGCGATCGATACGATCGAGAAGCTGATCAAGTCTGGCACCGTGGAGTTTGATTCCTGGCTGAAGGAATCCTCGACGAATCCATGGAAGGCCCGGATCGTTGCTTTCGGCTGGTGTATCGGGAACGGCGAAACCAAGTCGATGACTGCCCGGAACGACGACGAAGAGCGAGCGTTGCTTGAGCAGTTCTGGCGGCTCAATACGTCCGACCGCACGCGTTGCGGCTACAACATCTGTGGCTATGACGACATCCTGGTCGCAATGCGATCGCGGGTGCTGGGCGTCGAGCAACGCAAGCTCGACTTCGGAAGGTTCAGCAATAAGGAGGCCATCGACCTGATGGTGAAGCTGTTCCCGAGCCGCAAGGCGATGAAGTGTAAAGAAGTCGCCTACGCGTTGGGTATCGTTCCGCCGGCCGGGGACGTTGACGGCTCACAGGTCTACTGGATGTATCAACGGGAAGAGATGGACGCGATTGCCCATTACGTTGAATCTGACGTATTCGTGGAGCAGGAGATGTATTTCGCCACAACCGAGTTGTGGAAGTTCTGAGTTCAGCTCAAGGGAGACGCGGTATGAGCGAAACGGGATTGATTACGAACGGGGGACACGCAGCAGAAGCGAACTTCTATCCAATGCTTCTGCAGAATGTGGATGCAATGAAGCAGATCGAGGCCATGGCAAGCACGTTCTGTGCTTCCCAAACCTATGGACTGAAAAACAAGGGTGATGCCATGGGCATGATCCTGTCGTGCATGGCGACCAACTCGACCTTCCATCAGTTCTCGCTTGAGAACCACATCATCGAAGGCCGGCCGAGCCGGCGTGCGGAATTCATGCTGGCCGAGTTTCAGCGATTGGGCGGCAAAGTCATATGGGGCGAGAGAAGCAAGAATCGAGCTGCTGCCAAGTTCGCTTATGATGGCCAGGAATTCGATGAGGAGTTCACGATCCAGGACGCTGCTCGAATGGTCGGCGACGACAAGTTGTCCAACAAGCTGAGCAACTGGTTCAAGGATCCGTCGGCTATGCTTCGCTGGCGATTGATTTCGAGAGCCCTGCGTTACATCTGCCCGGCCGCTACCGGAGGTTTCTACACTCCGGAAGAGATCGGAGAGATCGAAGTCACTTCCAAGCGTTCGGCTAACTCTGAAGAGTCGGTTGCCGTGCGACGTAAGGAACATGGCATTGACGAGACGGATACCGACGAGCATTACGTTGATGTTGAGTCGTCGGCAGGGACTGTCTCCGAGGTGCCGGTCGACGTTGCATCAGCTTCGGCGTCCTTAGCTGATGCCGATGCCTTAGCTAAGGACGAATTGGCCACAACTTTGCCAGCAGAACAGCAACCAAAGCCCGAACCAAAGCCCGAACCGGAAGTCAAACCCGTTTCTGGCGATCAAGAGAAGATCTGGGCCGTCCAGGCAGAAATCCTGACGGTCGGCACAGAACGCCTATCTCTGCTACAGGATCAAGTGCTTGCGTCGATGAGGAAAATGTCCGACAAGGATGACATTCAGACTCTGACGCTGGCTGAAACTGAAGCTATCCGCGACAAGTTCACCGATTTGGCTGACGAGCAGGGCGTGTGATCGTCATTTGGGAAGGCAGTCCCCTTTCCCGCGATCTAATCAGGTGGTGGTCAGGGCAGATGGGCGTAGAGATGATGCCTGAAAAGTACCAGGACTCCAACGAGTGGCCAAAGCAGTTGCGTATCGTAGTCCGAATACTTGGGCCGCAACACGTGTGGGATCGTGGATTGGCGACGCTTGGGTATCCGCCAACTATGGTTTTGACAGAACAAGAGGCGACCGTTGTGCGGGACGCTTCATTTCAAGGAGCTTGAGATGCCGATTTCTATCAATGTTCGGGACATGGATCAGGATGTCAACGACATAAAAGCTGGCGGGTTTGTCGATGTGCCGGAAGGCAAGGGATTAGTGAAGATCATTGAATTCAACGAGCGTGCCGGCAGTTACGGCCAGGATAATATGAAGCTGGTCCTCATGGCGTGGTCGGCCACTCGCGGCAAGGGTATGGAGCACATGGAGGGTATCTTCCACGACAAGCCCGACTCGAAGGTGCAGCGGTACGACTCGCGAATTCTTCGCATCGCGATCGCCACGGGCGTGATTACTCCAGTCCAACTGAAAGGCGCTATGAATGGCGTCGGCGAAGTCAATATTGAGGTGAGCGATTTCGTCGGCAAGATTATGTTCGCTGATATCGGGAAAGTCGAAGGCTTCGGTAAGAATGTGGGGAAGTTCTTCACCAACATCCTCCAGGACGGAAGCGCCCTGTATCACCATCTCGATCCGCGGTGTGCCGATTGGCCGACGAATCCGATGATCGTCAAGTCGCTGGGTGAAGCCAGTGGCAAGTGGTGCCCCGCAGCCGAGGAGACGGTCACGACTCCAGCGAACGAGCCACCCGCAAACGGCGGCAGTCCATTCAGTTCACGTTGATTCGTGCTCTAGTTTTTTGACGCAGGCCTCATAAGTTCTGTGTCGCCGAGACTGGGACACGTTTCTCCTAGCCGCCGCCCGGTTTTACCGCACTGGGCGGCGGCGTTTTTTTTACGAATTCACAATGCCTAGAAATCGAGAACTGACAGGCAGGTTTGATGGCGAATGGCGAGTCTTCGGTGAAGGCGACGGCCGGACGGTTATCGGTGGCGTCATCTATGCCAATGATTCATCAACCGAAGAATCAAAAGTCAAAGGCCATGCGCTCCCTGGAGAACTACAGGCCGGGCTGACGTACAGGTTCTTCGGCCTTTGGCGAGACACGAATTATGGCCGGCAGTTCTTCTTCTCGTCCTTCGCACTCGAGCAGCCATGCGATGACGAATCGTTCATTGCGTATTTGCAGCAAGCCAAAGGCACCAAGCTCGGTTCGGTTACGGAGCGAGTGGCGTCGGTGTTGGTCGAACAATTCGGTGATGAGTGCATCGAGACAGTTATCAATTATCCAATTCGTGCGTCGGATTTCGTTACCCGTAGCTCGCGTTGTCGCTGGTCGCACGAGGCAGCCGCGATTGCTTCCCGCACCCTGAAAGGCGTTGACGACACCCGCAAGGCCACTCTTGGCCTGATGTCGCTGTTTGATGGACGTGGTTTCCCCAAGAAGACTCCGCGCCGTGCGATCCGTGCGTTTGGGACCGACGCAGCAACGATTATCCGTGACGACGTTTTCGGGACATTGATGTCTCTTCCGGGAATCGGATTCAAAGGCGCCGACAAAGTGTTTTGCGACGTCGCCAGGGAACGTACTTCAACCAATGAAGAGTACCAGCAGGAACTCGGCTCATTGATCCGTCAGGCGTATTGCGTTGCCTATGAAGTCATGAAGGATCGCACAGGCTCGACGTGGGTAACGAGAGATGTCGCGTATCAAGCGGTTTACGGCAACGTCGCGTCGGATTATTCGAAGCCCGAGGAGGCTATCGCGTTTGGGGTTCTCCGGGGTGTCCTGGCCGAATCTTACGACGGAAAATACATTGCCCTTGCTTCTCGGGCTGAAAATGAGATGGAAGTAGTCCGGTATGTGAACGATTACCGGATGAGGCAGGACGATTTGAAATGGCCAGATCCAGCGTCACTGTATCGTCTTTCCGTTCATCAGGTTGATCAGTTGAGGATTTCGCTTTCAGCCAGGATGGGACTCCTGCAGGGGTCTCCAGGTTGCGGAAAGACGTTCGTGATTGGATGCCTCGTGAAGGCGATCATTCAGCAATATGGCGAGGCGTCGGTGGCTGTAGCCTGCCCTACCGGTAAGGCTTCGGTTCGGGCCACGGCCGCGATGACGGCAGAAGGCGTGCCGATTGTGGCGACCACGATTCACCGCTTGCTGGGTGTCGAGTCGAACGAAGAAGTAGGGGGTTGGACGTTTTGTCACAATGAGGGCATGAAATTGCCGCATCGGTTTCTGATTATCGACGAGCCCTCGATGATCGACACTGACCTGATGGCTGCACTTTTGCGTGCCTGCTCTTCCGACGTCCACGTTCTGATGTGCGGAGACAAGGGGCAGTTGGCTCCAGTGGGACACGGCTTGCCGTTTGCTGACATGCAGGGGCCGGTCAGGACTGGCCACTTGACTGAAATCCGACGAAACAGCGGGCGTATCGTCAAGGCTTGTGCGGAAATCAGGGACCACCAGACATTCACGCCCAGCACCGATTTCGATGAGGCAGCTGGCGAGAACTTGCCATGGATTGAGATGGCTGAGGGATCCCTGCAGGATGGTGTGTTGTCACTTGTTAGTCAGTTCCAGCGTCAGTCCGACGAAGTTGATCCCGTCTGGGATGTGCAGTTAATCACTGCCTGCAATAAGAATTCGCCAGTGAGTCGTCGCGAACTTAATCCGATTATCCAGAAACTACTCAATCCGCATGGTGAAGAGGCGTTCGGTTGTCCGTTTCGGGTTGGTGATAAACTGGTCTGTCTCTCGAATGGGCGGTACTGGTGTACTCCGGCGTTCTGGGACTGGCTTGAGGCTGAAGCGAAATGTACTCCGTTGTCGGAAAATTCCCAGTCGTGGATTCTGCCTAGCGGCCAGTCGCTTCAGACGTCGGGTGAGAAGCACGAGTGTTATGTCGCGAATGGCGAGCTGGCAAAACTTTTGTCTATCGATGCCAGCAAGCTGGTCGTAGAATTATTCGATCCGCGGCGAGTCGTGAGTGTTCCGTGGCGAGTCAAGCCTGAAGGGGCTGATGACGAGAGCGATATTCAAGAGAAGGGTGTGCTTGGCGATTGGGATTGGGGATACGTTCTGTCGTGCCACAAGTCGCAAGGTTCTCAGTGGCGATATGTAATTGTGATTATCGATCCGTCGGGAGCGGCGCGAACCGTAATGAATCGCCAGTGGATCTTTACGGGCCTGTCTCGCGCCTCGGATGCGACATTCGGGATTGGGGAGATTGAAGTTGCCCGTAACGCGTGCGCGAGAGATGGCCTGGCTGGCCGCAAGACACTGTTGCGAGAAGGCCTGATTCGCGAGTCACTAAGTCAGCAGGGGCTTTTTTGCAATCCATCTGACAAGTAAGCTGGCGGCGAGGAAAGCCGGCCCGAACGTGAAGGCTGGCTATTCAGAACACGCTGTAACGAGGGCTCGGCTTGACCGCCTTGTTCGTCGGGTGGCTTCGGGGAGAAAACCATGACACTGCCAGATTATCGCACGGGCACGTGCCCTCATTGCGACGAGCCACGTGAGTTCGGTGCTCCACTGTGCGGGCCTTGTCGCAAACTGGCCGGCAATGATGAAAACGGATGGCAACGGTGGACAGTACCAATCATCGAACCAGAGTCAGCCGCAACGAAGGCTGACGCGTAACACGACGAACGCCCGCCATAAGCTGGCGGCGAGGAAAGACTATGAATTCAGAACCGACGACGGACGCCGCTCAGCTTGATGGCATTATTACACGTTGTTCTCGATGTGCTCGAAAGACCTCGGGCCGAAAGAAGACGTTGAGGCATCGCGGCGAGGACAAACTGTTTCCGGCGGATCGCATCCCCAACGTAAAGCGAGGCGAAGGGTCGGCGATGGTCTGTATGGAATGCTATGTTTCTCTGGGCGACCAAATGGACGCGGCAGTACCAGAACCGTGGCATTTTAGTAGCGAAATCGGGAGAGACGCTCGTGCTCGCAGTCTCCAGAAGTTCTGGACGTGGCGGTCGAGAGTTACGGCAGTATTGAGGCGACTTCTTAACGTGTAACGCCCCGGCATTCACCAGGTGCAAGGGCCTTGTTCGTCGTGAAATACGCACCGACGGCGGCTCCGGTGCATTTAAGGTTAGCCTGATTGGAATCCGCAATGGAACTTAATCTCACGGACATGCTGAAAACTGCTAACAGGTACGGCAACCTGATGCCATCATATTTATCGACACCGTATTCTGACGCGGCGATCCGCGAAGGATTGTGTGAAGTCGTTTGTGATGAAAACACGGGCGGCCACAGATGGATACGATTGACTGACCGTGGGAAAAATGCGGCGGAAAATGTCCGGGCGGGCGGGGGATGTTTTACGGTAAAGGATACCGACGAAACGGATGGCGATCCGATTGGGTGGACAATCGTGTCAACTGGCGATGATGGTTCTGTGCTGTGCGAGTCGCCAAGCGGGAACAGACGGCGATACTGGTTTCATGACCGAACTAATGGAGACCAGATCACGGTTGGCCTACAACGGGGCAAAAGTTCCTCGGAGGAGACGTGACGGCCTGACGCCAGAGGATGTGATTGAGGCAGCCAGAATTCTTCGAGTCTCGCTGAGTGATTAACGCCCCTGTCCAGCAGGCGGCGACAAGAGACTTTTCTAAGCAGTTCGGCGTGGCTTCGCCGCTCTACTGCAACAGATTGTAAGGCTTCTTCCGTGGGACCACTGACAACCGCCACGACTGAAGGCACTGAGCGCGACGAATACCGCTCGCCGCGGGAGATATTTGCCGGGCTTCGATGTAAGTTCGATATGGATGTTGCGGGGCCGTGCTACGGATTGGGGCCGGATTTTGTTCCAGCAATCCGCACCCTTACGCGATTCGACGACGGACTGACGACCAGGTGGGTCGGGTTCGTGTGGATGAATCCGCCGTTCGGAAAACGCAACGGGCAGGTCCCTTGGCTGCGTAAATTCTTCGAGCACGGATGCGGAATCGGATTGGTGAATGCGTTGACGAGTTCGGGCTGGTTTCACGATTGGATGCCGAAGGCGTCGGGGATCTTCCTTCCGCGCGGCAAGACGCGTTTCGTGCGGCCGGACGGTACGGTTGCGAAGCAGCCAGCGAGCGGTGTTGTGTTGTTTTCCGCTGGCGATGAGGGGCGTGTGATTCTTCGCGACTGCAAAATGGATGGGATGTTCCTCGAAGCCTGACGCCCAACTTCACTTGACCCGGGAGGTTGACGATGAGTTCAGATCGATTTGTCACGAACAAACGCTCCTTAGAGGCGACGTGGATCAGTGTGATCAGCAGTCAGTTGCTGGCCGCGCGGTGCTACGTTGTCGGTCCCGGATTGGCTCCTCCGACGGGGTACACTACGGCGGAGCACATCACGGCTTCGGACGGGTGGGACGATCAATTGGATGCTCTGCGTTGGGCTGCGGACAACGGTGCGACGATTCCAGAAATGCGAGCGTGGAGACGGGTGCAGCACGGGGACGACCTGGTCTCGCGTGAGTAATCACAGGGCCGAAAGATTTCTATGGCTACTCTAGACGACGCGGCAGAGTGCTCCGGCGTATTGCTGTGTTCTACTGATTCGGTGTCCGCGAAAACAATCAACCGTTGGGGAGAAGACGTGGAGAATACAAACGATGTGACCGAGCACTCGGCACCGCCCGAGTATTATCTGGATCGCATGATCGCGCTGTTTGCCGAGTATAAAGAGGATTTTGGTTGCTCTGATGCGGATTTCCCGGACGAGAAGCCGCAAGCGCGTCAATGTGAGTACGAGAAAAAGTTCAACGCGATCGTGTGTGATTACAAAGGTCATACGATCGGGCCGGATCAGTGTGGAAAGCCAGAGCACGATTTGTGCTACCGTTGTAACCGATTGCGAGTAGATATCGAATTGAGCAGCTCACGACTGAGTTAACCGGGCGGCGGATTCGGGAAGAAAGAATTTCTTGCGGGAGTCGTTGCGGAAAGGTAGACGCCCAAGTCCCTAAGGCTTGGTCCGGAATGGTTTCGGTGCCTGAGTTGTGAAATCGCGGCCGCGAGGAAGCAACCATGACGGTAATGCGGGTTCGATTCCCGCGTTTAATTTGCAGGTTCGAGTCCTGCCGACTCCATTTGTGATTAGCGAACCAGTTTCAGCAACAACAGAGCCAGCCGCCGAGGCTGTATAACGCCCCGGCATTCACGGGGTTGCGGCCCCGTGGCTTTGGTGACGAACGACACTTAATTAGTTAACCCTTCGAGATCCTGATCAGGAGACTCTGGTGATTGTAACTGCCCCTGATAAAGTCATTGACTGCGGAGTCCAGCCAAAAGATCGCTGGACGTTAAGGGCCTACCAGGAAGCTGGAGGAGAGGACGAACTGAGATACACCTTCCGGGATGTAGACGATGACTTTCTGAGAAGGACTTTGAAAGAGGCCATTGAGAACGGTGAGAACGGTGAGAACGGTGAACACCCCTCGGTTTGACCTCTTCTGCTACTGCATCGACCGCAACGCCCGTGGATTGCTTTGTTCGTCGTGCTTTACGGGGACGTTGGAATGGTCGACGGCATAGTGACGACGAGTGATTTTATTCTGGAGCTGGAGTATCTATTGGCAGATGCAAGAGCGATCTTTCGATGTTTCCTTCAGGACCGGTTTACCTACGCCGAGGGCCTGATCGATTTACGCCGTATTCGGGATCGTATTCAGAGTTGGCGGATGCGGAACCGGGACCGAACAGCGCCGTACGTTGCGGCGTGGATATCGTTGGTCCGCGACGCCAGACAGTGCTGAGTTACCACGACGAACGCCTAAGCTAACCCGGCAGCCGGGGTTGGCTTTCCTACTTCTTACCGCGACGACGGCTGCTCGCGGTTGAGCGATTTGTTATGCCTGATGAACGGGTTGTGCTGCCAATGTGTGCGGATGCGGTCAAGGAGAGTTTCCTTGCTGATCTTCGCGAGCTGCTCAAGAAGTACGGAGCTTCAATTGATGCTAAAGATCACTATCCAGGATATTCGGAGTGCGGCGAAGATATTCGAATGACGGTTGATGTGCCTGCGATTTACTGGAAAGGCGACGTTGTCCGTGAGTGGTGTGAGATAGATTTAGGTCCAGATTTCGAGGCATAACGCCAATGATCACAGGGCCGCCGCGAGCGACTGGCCCATTTGAAACACGCACCGACGGCGGCTCCGGTGCATTTAAGGTTAGCGGTCCTATGGGAGTAGACGCACGAATTCTGTTTGAGCAGACGGGTGAGTTGAATTTCGAGCGGGAGTTTCCTGCTGACTGGAAAGTCGTTGGGATCTCCGAACACGAAAGACAATGTGAGCCATCGGCGACGCACGAATTTGACACCGGTTCGAGATACTACGGCGAAGGCCACGAACGCGGATCATGGCCAGAGATTTGCGCGGTGTTGATGCTATTACATGCGTGTCCGGGTGTGGGTCGCGTCTGGTACGGAGGCGATTCAGGCGATGGACTTTTTAATGTCTCACCGGAGAGAGTTATTGAGTTGAGCAGGCATTTCATGCAACACGGAGAGCGACCGTACCACGGCCGCTAACGCACCGGCAATCACCGGGCTGGAGAGTACGACATGGCGACGCAGAAACCAGACGGAAACGACAGCTCCGGTGCATTGGCCTTGTTATGTGGAGTTTTCACAGTGGGCAATCAACAGAGCTACGATCGTGGCATCATCGAGCACGGTCGTGAGTTCAAAAAGCTTGGTCGACGGAACACGTACCCGGGTGGGTTTGCGGTCCGGACGCCAGCCGAGGCGGAACGGCTGATCGACGAGTCAGGAAAGCGTGGCGAGTGGGCCGTGTACGAGCTGCAGGCAGAGTGGGATCGTGACACTGTTACGTCTGATACTGGATGGTGGCACGCGCTGATCAACGATTCGACGGTGATCCGGCGAGTCGACACATAACGCCCCGGTTCACGGGGCCGTGGAGAAAAGACTATGAGTACAGAACCAACGTCGGCCACGGCTCCCGTGCAACCGATTGTTCTACAGGCGGTCAATCCATGTTCAGTGTCGATCAAAAGCGAGCGATTTCCGATGCGGTCCAAGAGGTGCTTCGTCAGACGAATCATCCCGCCACACATCGTCGGCGGCGCTGAGACGGGAAACGTGGCAAAGTATTACGGAGTTCTTCAAGGCGACTGGCGAGAGGAGTTACGGCAAGGATTCGCGGAGTGTTTCCGCGTGTTGAAGTCGCACGGAACGCTGATCTTCAAATGGAACGAGTGCCGAATACCTGTGGCAGATGTGTTGAAGTTGACGAACGAAAAGCCGCTCTATGGCCACAAGAGCGGGAAGTTGAGTCAGACGCATTGGGTGGCGTTCCTGAAGCCAGCGGTTGGCGGATAACGTCAAAGGTCAGCCGGACGGCGAGGTTGACTTCCATTCTTGAATACGCAGCCTACGCCGTCTCGGCTGCACCGACTTGTTATTTGGAATATGCAATGGAAGTTCTGTCAAGATACGAAATTAACACGAATCGACCTCGCTTGTTCGCAGTCGAGAATGATTCAGGGAAAAAGATGAAAGTCAGTATGCACCCAAAATGCTATATTGATATGTGCGCCAGTGGCATCAACGCCGTGTGTGTGCCGTGCCTTCGACAGCTTGACTTAGCGTTGAATGGTAGATCCAAATAACGCCTAAAATCACCGGGTTGCCGCCGGTGACGTTGATTACAGAAAGCGGCTGGACGGCAACTCCGGTGCATTGTTTTGTTATCGGGATTTGTTCAATGAGCGGCGGGCATTTTGATTACGCACAGTACCGACTCAATGACATTGCATCGTCGATTGACGAGTTGATTGCCAGCAATGACGACACGTCGCGGAACGAGTACGGAGACACACGGGGCGCAGGGCACAGCGTTGAAACGATAGAGCGATTTAAGGAAGCATCGGCAACACTTCGCAGGGCGGAAGCAATGGCACAGCGAGTTGATTGGCTGGTGTCCGGGGATGATGGCGAGGAGTCATTCCATTCCCGCTGGGAGAAGGAAGTGCCAGGCGGCCATTCCAGATAACGCTTGGGTTAACCGGGTTGCGGACGAACGACTATGAAAGAAGAAAACGGCATGACCGCAACTCCGGTTGAACCCATTGTTAGCCAGCCTTTGCCTTTGGATTCGATCGTGTGCGGCGACAACGTGGCGACGCTGGCGACGTTCCCTGATGCGTCAATCGACTTGGTTGTGACCAGCCCGCCATACGACAACTTGCGAACCTACGGCGGGCACAGTTGGGACTTCGAGGGCGTTGCACAGCAACTCTGGCGAGTTATCAAGCCGGGTGGCGTTGTCGTGTGGGTTGTGGCCGATGCGACGATTGACGGCAGCGAGACGGGGACAAGTTTCCGGCAGGCGTTGCGGTTCATGGAGATCGGGTTTCGGTTGCACGACACGATGATTTACAAGAAGGCCGGTTCAGGTCCGAACATTCACCATCCAAGATACGGCCACTGCTTCGAGTATATGTTCGTGCTGACAAAAGGAACGCCGTCGGCGTTTCACCCACACAAGAAAAGGAAAAACGCAACGGCCGGGAAGTACGATCCGCCACAAACCAAAATGCAGCGGAATGGCGAGTTGAAGGCATACGCTGGAGAAAGAACGAGGCCCGATGAGTCTATTGAGTGTAACGTGTGGGAATACGT
>Ga0209089_10000632_pt1 | contig 32270 bp, 42 predicted proteins | sample ArcticOcean_MG_C_FD_187431 | JGI IMG/M metagenome (GOLD analysis project Ga0209089, IMG submission 187431) | Marine microbial communities from western Arctic Ocean - ArcticOcean_MG_CB2_150 (SPAdes) (version 2) | ecosystem: Environmental > Aquatic > Marine > Oceanic | place: Arctic Ocean: Canada...
GATGATTTCTGCGGCTTTGCGCCATGAATACGACACCTTTATTGGATCCGCGCCTGTTGTCAATTCCTCTACACGAATAAACTGTTGATTGCAGAGTGCCGCATACACATGCTGGGCAAACACTTCGTCTCTTCCAATACGTTTACAAATATCGGTTTGTGCCCACAAGTCCGTTTTTAAGACATCATGAATGTCATCGGCATAGTTTTGCTCGTCGGTGGCGAAATGCTTGACCATCTCTTTTTTTGGTTTCATGTGGTCCATTATATCATACAATCATTGGCGGAGAGTGCCGGAATCGAACCGACTACCCGATCACCGAGCGACAGTTTTCAAGACTGCTTGCCACCGTTGGCCTACTCTCCCTGTGTTTGGCACGGATATTCATAGTTGTCGGACTCCTGATTAGTACTGAGTACTTTCGCCCCGTTCGCCAAATGAAAATCGCGAGCCATGTCTGTTATTGGTGAGAGCGTGACAACTCGCGTGATTTCACTGTGCGCGGCCATGATGTGCTTCAGTGCTGCGGATACCATCTGGCGACCTGAGCCACGCACATACGACCACACGGAGTAGAGAGTCACAATTGGCGCGCCGAGACTCATTGTCATGTCGGACAGTTCTGCCATCGTGCGAGGTACTGCCGAGACATACGCTACACAGAGAACCGCGAGAATAACACCGTCATTGTAAAGCCCGTAAACTTCTCGTCCGTCTGCAATTCGAAATTCCATCGGGAGATGGCGGCGCACCTGATCATCCCGAATCAATGGGCATGACAGGTCGTTAATTTTTTGCAGATAATTCATTGCCATGTTGATACTCGCGAACACGTGGCATGATCTTCTCTCCGCGTTCACGACATTCAAGCATCTCTGTCCAAAATGCAACACGATCACGTACAATTTTAAGTGACGAACTCCAGAGTGTCGGCATATTATTCTCGTTGATATAACCTTCGTAGACGGTGGCAGATTTCTGAAAGTGGGTAATGATGCCACGAATGTCATCGAGTGTGATTATGTCCGCCCACTGTGGGTGAAGGGGGCTGGCCTTGCGATATTTAGGCATGTGCATATTATAGCAAACTCCTTCTGTCGTAGCAATAAAAATCGTGTTACGGTACTGGCATGTGGAGCCATTCTGGCGCGTCACGTCGCTTCCATGTGTCTGACTCGATAGTGCTGCCGCCGTAATACTTCCGATACGCATTAACGGTGGCGTCCCATGTGTTACCGCCAGCATCGGCCGATCCGGTAATTTTGTAAATATCCGGTATACATTGCGGTGGTGGCGTATCAGTCTTGAGACTGGGTATCTTGGGTACTCGCGCAAGAGCGCGCCGCAGGCGACTGGATGCGTGTACCTTTCCGGTGCGATATGTGTATTCCTCCCATGTCGCACACGCAAGCTCATACAGCCACGCATAGTGGAGTGGATGCGTACGCGCCCATATTGTCGTTGGATGATGCTCTTGTATCATTTTGTATAGACCCACCAATGCCGGTTCTTCGGGGTGCGAACAGGCACGGTGGGCTGATGAGAGAAGTTGGGCATATTCGATAGACTGTTGGCGCACATGCTTATCGGTGTGCATCTTTGCCGCTTCTTTCGGGTCACGGTGAAGGACAAAAATATTCATTAGATACCGTATCCCGCTGCTTTCATTCCCGCCGCCGTTTGCCATGGCACACTCGGCCGGAGATGATTAACAGTCTCATCTGTCTCGCCCTCGATGCGATAGTCCACAGTTTCCAAGTTAGACAATAACTTGTTTAGGGCAGCGGCCGCGAGTCGGCGCGCCGCCTCAGGCGCCAGCGTTTGCCCGTGGACATGAGCGTAGTGCCCAGCGACTTGCCAGAAGGTGGCATACCCGTGGTAGTTCAACCACTCGTTCAGTCCGTCCATGTCGGACGAGTGAAAGTCGAGCGCCCTATCGGCGTAGTGCATCGAGTTTCTCATGTGAATATGATCGTTTCCACTAACAACAGTCACCCAATTGCCAGAACGCACTGCCCAGACGGCAGCCGTCCAATACATCTTATGCAGACTTATCGGAAGTGTGACTGGCACGCGCAGGCCCTCTACCGCAATGGCTGAGGGCCACCCTGCGGGGGGAGTATGAACCCGTCCCTCGCCAACAGGTCGGTTTGCGTTTCATGGACTTTAGCTACCGCTTCAAGTGCCGCGGCAAGTTCACCATTGATAGCCACAAGCGTTTCCTCATGTCTGTGCGATTCGATGAGACAGATGCCAATCATGACAAAACACACGATCCATGGCCCGAATTTGTCGATGACTGCGTTGAATACATCTAACATTGATATTGCTCCTTTTACGATACTGTTAAACAAACACTATTATACCAGATCTCTGGGTACCGTGCAAATTATTTTCCGGTGGTCGTGATGAGGGGATCTGATTCGCTGGACACGCCATATTTGGCGATCCAGTAAGCATCTGCCAAGTCAGAAAGCGGGGCCTTGGCACGTGGCGTTGTGGGCGAGCGGGGGAAGAACGTACTACACCAACTCTGCCCATTGGGGTAGTCCTTGAGGAACGCGGATGTCATGCGTATTTTGTCGGCGTTACCTTTTCCAGTCGCAAACTTCTTGACGACCGTGGGAGGTACAGCATACACGGGGTAATCGGCTTTCCAGAGTAAGTACTTGAGAATGCCGGTATGTTCGCCAATATGAAAGACACGCCCCGTTGCGCTGAAGGCGTAGTTCTCCAATAGTACGGCACGAACATCCGAATGATGCTTCAACCACTCAATGAGTGCAATGGCAGTTGCTTCGGCTCGTTGCGTCACGTCGAGTGTTGTGATCTTATGCGTCGAGATCGAGGGAAGTGACGCATAGGTTCGTTGACTGGCAAACCAGAATTGTGGTGTGTCATAGGGAATACACGCCGCCGGGCACGTCATAGAGTAGTCCACACCCGCGATCATTCATCGTCCCGGTTGAAATCTGCATCATCGTCATACACGTCTTCAAAGAATTCCTCGCGGCCGGGTTTGTCATACGGCATTGGAACTGCCTCGCTACAGAATGGACAAAATTGTACAAGCTCCACATTCTGACCGGTGATGGTACAGGTGTATAGACAGGACGCACATTCAATAACGATTCGTTTCTTGGACGACATATATCAACTATCCTTTTTCGCTGGTTTATTATTTATCGCGGAATGAGATCCACAATTTCACAAACACCCGCACTACAGGCGAATTCCTGTGTACCAGATGTATGGTCTGTCTTTTCATAATCTCCGAGCTTCGTCCAGTCCACATTTTTAGGCATCTTCTTCAGCCACTCCTCATATTCAGTCTTGGTGATGTCCTGATATGGTGCCTGCTGGTAAATGTGTTCTGAGTTTGGGAGGAACGACAGCCCAGATACCTTGTCGAAGTTGCGATAGATCCACGCACCAACATCGAGCCACTCATCTTCCTTGACATAGATCGTGGCACTGGGTTTATGCTCACACCAGCTATCCTGATAGGTGCGCCAGAATTCCAATTGTTCGACCGCATCTCGCTTGTTGCGTGTGATGCACCCCTTCGGCGCTTTCTGTGGAAACGAAAACACCCACGTATGATCGGGGCGCATCACATCCGCTTCGACGGGAAAGCCCGCATCGATCATCATCTTCGCCAACGGGTCTTTCTTATCCGCCCGCACTGTTCGAATATAATACTCTGCGTGTCGTGCGTGAATACCCGACGCACTATCAACAAGGTTCGACACGGTGCCTGAAGGCTTCACACAAGTGATGGCGACGCTCTGTGGAATGCCGATCTTCTTCGCCCACTCTGCGTTTGTCGCGACAGTGATCGCCTTCAATGCTTCCAGTCGTTCAGCTAATCCTTTGCTGCCGCCGTTGGTGAGTGCGCTATCCATGATGCCCGTGAGGGAAACACCAAGCAACCGCTCTTCGTCGCAGTTCTTCTTCCAATCTTTACTCACGTAGCTAAAGTTCGTCAGGGTTGACTGGAACGTGCCGAGGATGGTCGCGAGACGCACCTTCGCCGTCAGCGTCTCCTCGGTATCATCGACGCGCACCACCACTTCGCTCAGGTTGCAGAACTCTCGACTCCGCAGAATAATCTCCGAGCATGGATTCGTGCCGAAGTCATGGTCTGTGTTTCGGCGCCCGGTTTTCTCCGATTGGATCTTTGCACCGTAACGGGAAAAGACGCCACGCTCACCGCTCTTGCTTTCGTAGAGAGCTTTCCATTCATCGAGGAAGGTAGATAGTGTCGGACGTTCCTTCTGCGCCACATAGCTGTTGTTGGACAACGCCCGCTGGGAGTTCATGTTCCACCACTCCCCGTTCTTCGCATGGCGCATTCTGTCATCATACAAATCTGAGAGCGAGATCAGCGCACTGCGACGAACGCCACCCACGACAACAATCTCCGCGATCTTACAGACAATGTCATGACACTCTAGTGTGGTCAATCTTCGTCCGGCCGCCGCACGAAAGGTTCGAACGCAGAACCGAAACAGTTCTACCAGCGGTTCTGGTCCTGACGCCCGCCCACCAAACGTCTTGAGCGGTGATCCGGCGGGCCGCACTTTGGTGACATCCCACGTTGGGATTTGCCCAGCATAGAGCATCGCCAGTAGTTCCTTTAGCGCCTTCGCCCAGCCGAGTTTGCTATCTCGCACGTTGATACAGGTATCCGTGTCGTGAAAGTCTTCGGCGACGCGGGGCAACTGTGATGTGTGTTGTGACTCCACTGAGAACCCGACGCCCGTGCCGTTCATAAGAATATAAATGATCTCATCAAACGCCCGCGGCGAGTCAATTGCCACGTACGAACAATTATAACCAGCGATGTTCTCGCGCTCCAGCGCCTCCCCTGCTGTCATAAGACATCGCATGGATGGCATAACTTTCAGCGTCAGTACCGCCTGTTCCAATTCTTTTCGAACGTTCTTCGTGAGCGTGAAACTGTTGTTCTCTTTCAGATGCTTTTCAAAGAAGTCAAAATATCGACCAACAGTTTCCGACCATGTTTCACGTCGGTTCTCTTCGGGCAGCCACCGCGCATAGCGTGAAATATGAATGAACTTCATATAGTCCGTCATACCGAATACGTCGCGGTCGAGTCCGTCTACTGCCATTACTACTCCGATTGAGAACAAGTTTGTTCAAGAAAAAATTTGAAGTCTGCGTATTCACGATCTGTCATACCGTATGAATTTTGTGGCCATGAATGATTATTATCTATTGTGCGAAGCGCAGCGCCGAGCATTTTACATTCTGCGGCACTAAGCGTGTAGCTATTCCGCACATAATCTTCCCATGCCTTAAAAGCATGTGGGAAGTATGGTTTCGCACATGCATACATCGCGTTCGCATAATCACGCACTTCCCGTTGGGCGTGATCGTCCATTCGCAGATTGAGAAAGTGCATGAAATTGTGGAGGTCACATTTCCAGTACAGTTCTGTGTAGGCACCGACGGGCGTGACAACCCGCGCTAGTTCACGGGCAACATTGTGATCTTTCAACAAGCGTCCATATGTATCAAACGCGTTCTGCTGCGCCTGTACGAATTCCATTTGGATTTTCTCGTATTTGTCATCCCCCACTTTCTTGCCGCGCCCTTGCTTGTTGTTCGTAGACTGCTCACTCAAATGTGAGCGCCCGGGCAGATAAAAGTCATCTGAGAGTTCCGAGTACCTCGCACTATACTCATTGACGTTCGCGGTACGATGTCGAATGATTTGCCGTACAACGAAGATGGGCGCCCGGAGAAAGAAGGTGACCTCTGCTTGTTCCAACGGGCTCGTATGTTTGTGTCGTACCAAGTAACGAATCAGCGCCGCAGGACTTCGCTTTTGTGTCGTACCTTTCCCGTATGACACGCGGGCGGCATCGACGATTAACTGATCGCTCCCATATGTCGCCAGCAATGATACGTATCCGTTGTCGTGTAATGGTAATGACGCCAGTGCAGTATCTTCATTCGTCGGCCGTGCGCCAAACTTGTCCGCAACATGTTCGCACCGCAAAATCCCATCATCATTTATTATTTCCGCCATCGTTGTAGCTCCAGTTCCGCGCCGAGTCCTTGATATGTATGAGCGTTAACTAATGACAAAACTGAATATCCACCAGCGTACATGTCATTCAAATCTTTCGGGAGTCCGTCCGGCCAAATGACGACCGATTTTCCCCCCTTCACGGCCCGAGCCACAAAAGAAGTGATCTGTGAATTGCGAGGTTCATTGTCCCAAATGAGGGTACACTTTGTCAAGTCAATATCAGAACGTGTAAGAGTATCTAGTCCCCCGCACAAGTCTGACCCACACATCGCGATGGCGTTCGGCAAACACAGTGAATCTAGTGGTCCTTCCACAACATAGACGTGCTGTGTCGTGTCAAGTGCGTCAAGTCCAAACACACGTAACTGATCGTGCCCCCACCGAAATGTGATGTATTCTTTGCGCGTGAGCAAACGAAACTGGGCACCATACCATTCGCCGTCCGTGAATCGCAATGGAATAACGAGATACGGCAACCCGTCCTTCACCCGTTCCGCCTTGTCACCAACGAGTGGCGCCAAAAAGCTATGGGCGCGGGTGGTACCATAGAGTTTGGCCAGCGCGGATTTCGGCAACTTCCGCTCCACCACATAGTCTGCAATACCGAGCATATCTGCCGGCAGATCTGCTGACGATAACTGGTGCATGTCAGAATGTACGACGAGCGTCCGTGTGGGAGGGGGTATAGACACTGCTGGAGACGGCCTAGGCGCATTGCCCTGCTCTTGGAACCTCTCCATCACATATTCGTTGAACAATGCGCGAGAGTGACGCTGGAGGAATGCTCCGAAGGGCAGTGCCACTCCACAATCGTGGCATTTATAGAGGTAGGTTTGTTTGTTGAGGAAGAAGTAGCCCCGAGCTTTGGTTCGACTCTTTTCAGAATCGCCGCAGATGACGCATCGGCAGTTTGCGACGGTGTCCGATTTCCAGGCGAATCGGGGCAACTGGCCGGAGATGAGATTGATATATTTTTTGTCTAGCCAAATGGACATACTCTGGAATTATAACACACTGTGCGTGGAAATTGTCGGATTAGGTACTACTGTTCAGCCCAGAACTGTTTCGTGTGTTCGTAGATGAATTGTGGCGTAAGACTATAACCCGTTTGAGCATTGCTGCTTGTCGCTACGCCAACGACTTTACCGGCATAGTCCACTACAGGTCCGCCAGACATTCCTCCGACAAGTGCATTATCGAAGCCTACGAATGGGCTCCCATTATCTGCTAGGTCTAGTATTGATACAACGGCCGTGCGGAAGGAGGGGGTCGGTCGTCCGCGAGCAAAGCCAAGCACGGCCACCCTCGTTCCAAGCCCCACGGGGTTCGGCCGTATCTTTAACGCAGGCCGCCGTGAGGTAATCTTGACCACTGCAAGGTCTAGGTCAACATCTTCGTAGAGTATCTCAAGATCTTGTCCATCAATCTGCGGGACATCTTCCTCTTCTTCTGCTTGGGGGATGTGAAGACAATGGGACGCCGTGAGGTAATGTCCCTGCGCTCTATCAATAGAAAACGCGGAGCATGTGATACGTTGGTGAAGTGAGCATTGAATAGGTACTGTGGCGAGACGCACGGATGGTACAATGCGCGTCCAATCGACAGCTTGCGCTGGCGTTGCCCGAGCGGGCAGTAGACTTACAGTGAGAAGGAGAAGTGTGCAGATTATTAGCCGCATATGCGCCGAAAGGTGTGACAATAAGCATAGAAATTATTGTCGAGTGTTTTAAGGGACGCTGGAAAGGGCGTTGCTCCAGTTGCGAATCGACAGGCTTAAGAATTGAATGACGATCCACATGATAACGACGCCACCACCGACAATCAGCCAGCGCCATTTTTCAAGGCCTGTAACACGCTTGTCGATTCGGACAAACTTCGTATCCCATTTTGTATCCAATTTATCAATGGATTTGTCGAAATGCTGGGCGATTTTTTCCGATTGTGTGTCGATTTTTTTTGAGAGGTTCTCTTCCACAGTTTGAATCCTAGTATTGAGATACATGTGATCTGTTTGTTGTTTATCACGTAACTCTGAGGACACTTTATCAATCTTCCCCATGATTTTGTCCTCACTGTTTTCAACCTGCTTATTGATTTCAACCAGCGTTTCTAGTGTGGTCGCGCCGCGGCCATGCATACCTACGATGTCGCAACGCTCCGCGGCATGATCATCATCGGCCAATTTACTAGACTCTTCTGGTTGTGGTTGTGGCATTGGGTATTATTGCGCTACTATCAGCATGTACAAGCGGGTTTCTAATACTTGTATTCTGGTTTTTATTTCTCCCAGTTCTCTCTCATGGGCAGACAATGCCGTATTCTGCACATGGTCAGATGAGATGGGCTTATCTTGATTTTCCGTGATGTCCGATTCAATGGCGCTAATTTTTTCTGCGTGCGTTGTAGTTTGATTCTGGACAATGGATATTCTGGCATCCAACTGCGAATACCCCCACACGGCAATGATGACCGTTCCCAAAATTTGAATGAGGAAGCTCATCGAGAACTGGACCCCCGCTCGTTCATTTACTTGGTACGATCCGTTGTCTTTGGGCGTAATCTGCTGTGTTGCTGGTGTGCGGAACTTCGGCGGCCGCGGTATACGAATATCGTCCTCTCCTATTTTGTGTGATCGCATTCAACTAACCCTGGCAGTATTGCATCCTCGGGCACGTCAGTTGGTGCCGCCGGAGGAGGCTCTGGAGGCGCGGGCGGCTCACAAGAGATGCCCAATCCCCACGACAAATAGCGAGGTTGAAGATCCAACAAGATGCGGACCGGATAATTCCGATTTTCTCTGATAGCCCAGTCAGCGCGGTCACTATATTCTTCGACATTCCCCCACCATAAGGTTGAATCCTTGCCATCGGCTGTCGCGAGCCTTCGATCACGATTGACCCAGCCCGCGCCACCGTTATAGCCCGATAGCGTAAACGCCCACCGATCACACTCCCGTGTTGCGAAGGACATCCTGTCGTAAAGGTATTTATCATATCGCGCAAGGGCACGCAATGCCCATTCCGGTTCATAGGGTTGGTTTGCTCCAAGGTAGTCCGAATACCTCATGGAGATCCAGTCGGCGGTGTCTGGTGTGAACTGCGCGAGTCCGCCGGCGTATGGTGACTGCGCGTCTGGACGCCATGCGGACTCTTGATGTATCTGTGCCGCCATCGTTGCGATAGGGGCATTCAAGCCCCATACAAAACGGGCGTTTCCGATTAAAGCGCGTTGATAGGTATAGGCGCGTTGTGGAATCTGCGCTGCGGCCGGAGCAGCAACGCCGAACAACACGAACAGCAACAGAAGGGAGGACAGAACACGCATTTAGATACCAAGGGTCAAGCCAGCGATTACCGCGAGGACAACAATAGCACGTGCCAGGATACGTGCGGGTCCGAGTGAGGAGTTCTCTAAGGTTTCATCCACAGCAACGGTGTTGCTGAAGAGTGTGCGGTCTGCAAGATACGCGAGAACGATGGCATTGATGACCTGCAAGTTCTTGAAGACAAGAACGGGAATCTGCTGAAGCGCGATATAGCCCACCACACCAAGCGCGACGACGAGCAACACCCATAGAACACCGTTACGCTTGATTGCCGCAGTGGTGGCGCCGGTCTGATTTTTGACGAATGCAATAATTGAACTCATATAATCTCCTTAGTGGGTTTTATCTTTCGTAGGGTCTTTATGCCAAGATTGTTTCCGCAACCATGTCATGGCGCCGGTTTTACTATCGCGCAGGATAATGTCGCGTTTACTTTTCCGAGCGTGTAGACGAATTCGTTCACCCTCTTCTTCTACGCCTACATACTTAGCGTAGCGTTCCCACCGACGTTTCGGTGCTTTGGTCGCCATTACGCCGTCCATATCGGTTTCGAGTACGTCTGCACCAGCGAAGGTATCTTCGTATAGTTGTACGAATTCTTCTTCGGTGTAGGTAGCTTCGTCGATCTGCTTACGCGTCATCGTCTTTTTTCTTTCTTCTCAACCCTATTCGAGGCGGACCGCCGGGTTCACCTTTCGGTCCGACACCTAAGCCAGCAACTTCACCACCACCGACAGCATTAGCTGAAGCGTCCTCGATACGCATCCGCATGACTTCGGCCTTTTCCAAGATGGCTGCGTTGAGCGCCATCTTCTTCATCTCTGGCTTCTCCACCGTGCCGTATTGATGTTTCGGAATCTTGTTCGGTGTCCCGTATCCCTTGATACCGTAGATTTTTCCATCAGACTTGTCGATCATAAAGACGCCGCGTCCCCCGTGCGAGACTCCGCCCTGCACGGCATCGATATTGATATATTTCGATTTGTCCTTGATCGTGAGTTTATCTCGGTCTTGTTTGGGGGTACGCGTATATTCACCGCTTTGGTCTTTGGCTTTAGCGAGAATTTTATTCAGCTTGTCCACCAGCGGCTGCACATCACGGGCGGTGACGTTCAACGGAAGTTCCCGTTCTTGTAATGACTCCTGTAACTCTGGATGACCCGTCATCAACTTCGTCATATTCCTTATATCTGGCGCCTGCACCGTGCCGTATTGGTGGCTCGTATTCGGTTTTCCATATCCTTTGGCACTGTAGATCTTTCCATTGGACTTGTCAACCGTGAAGATGACCTCGCGGCCGCGATGGCGCAGTCGGCCTCCCGACCCAACAACCGTGATATCGATAAAGGTTGTTTTTCTGGGGTCGCGAGCAAAAGATACTCCGAGTTCACTATGTATGTTCTTATTAAGCGCGTGAAATTTTTTATTCAGTGTGACCAACACTGATTCAACGTCTCGCCAATCGACGGCGCCGCGGCCTTTAGCTTCATCCAACTGACGGAGAATTTTCTGAAACAATGACATACTCTATAGCTCCTGTAATCGCCGGACGATACGCGCATCAGTCGGGATAGTGTCGGTCACAATATCATATCCATCGATACCGACGATCACTGATGGCATTACCATCAGATACTCTAAAAAAGGTTTGAGGACACGATACGACTTCTCATCGTCGCTTTTGACGAATAAGAGTCGCACCATGGCTTCTGGTCCAAAGACGTTGAGCAGTCCGATCAAATGATTGAGAATCAGCCGCTCGCTTAACTGCCGGGTCGTCAGATATCGACGACAGAGCCGTTTGACGTATTTGAACCGTTTATAATCTTCCGCAAACTCGCTAATACTGACACACTGCGGGTTGTCGTAAGATCGCGTAGCGTACAAAAGCGCGTTCTTTGATGTCAGATTAACAAACTCCATTGTTACACAGATGGTGGCGGTTGTGTATCACCCTCACCTTTGGACAAACCCTCAAGCACTTCAATAGCTCCTGCTACACGATGATACTGTTCGAGGCCAAGCTGTTTGGCTCCTTCCAAGTCTTCAAGTTCTTTAACGATCCGCCCCTGAAGTTCTTTCAATTCATCCAGTTTTGTGTTCATCCAATCCCTCTCATGTTGTTCGTACTGTCCGTCAATCATACAACCTCCATTGTGTTTTCTACCGGTATTTAGATCAATTGATGAACTACCTTTTTCACCTGTGCAATGTCACCGTCCTGATAGACAACTCCAACACCACCGGCTTGCTGCCATTCGTTAATGTTCTTTGCGAAGTCGTCGATGAGGATGTTCGCTGTGCCATCTCGTTGCTTGGCAAACCGTCGCTTTTCTGAACGACGCACCGCGTGAAATTTGTTCATGGATGGGCGAAAATTGTGAAGATGGCGCTTACACCAGATGAGTTTGCCAGTTCCAGCGGATGGCCAATTAGACGGTGTAGCGGTGAGAATAGACGAATGGAGCGGACCGATCACACTCCACAACTGCTGCGCGTGTGATAGCATAGGAAGATCCATCCAGAACGTCGGCCATTCCTTCGCCAGACGTGCGGATCCTTGGGGGGAATCCCATAATTTTTTGAAGGTGGCGTCGCTGTGTCCTCTAATATCTACCTCAAAGAAGCGTTCTGCTGCCTCGACAAAGTTGGCTAATACACCGTCCATGTCACAATAAATTTGTGGAGTCATTGTATCTGTAGAGGGGGGTTATATTCTCTACGTCCCAAGTTTTCTTTCAGAGGAATGCTCCGTGGAGGGATAGAAGGTCACCTCGTCGTTCTTCGTGTTATGCCTGTGAAGCAAATCGTCCTGCACTTTGTCATCCGCTTTCGCACGAAGTTTCTTTTCCCGTTCAGCTTCTTTTTGTGATGACGATTTCTTCGTTGGATTAAAATTGCCAGACGGCGTGTCGTCTTCCTGCGCCTTCTCCGGCGCCTTCTCCGGCGCTTTGGCGACCGTGTCCTTCTTACGATTCATTTCAGCATTACTTACCGGACCCTGAAACGATTCTAACCCGAAGGGCAGATCATCTTCATCGAGTGACTCCCGGTGTAGATCGGAAAATTTCTTTCCCTTTCGGAAGTCCCTATACAGTTCCTTCTCCAATTTTCTCCAAGAAGCCATGGACGATTTTTCTTTGTCCGTCTGGGGACGACCCGAATGCGCCATTTTAGACCGTCGATCCGCGGCCCGCTGATCCCACGGCTTCACTTCATTAGGAGTAGCTGTAACAGCCCCGAGACGATAGCGAATACGGTTAGGTGGCCAAACGTCTGGCTTAAGGTTAATCTTTCCGTCAGGGTGTATAAACATGACCATGTGCTTAACACCCTTGTGCGGGCCCTTGTCCACCGTTACAGCGTCGCCCTTTTTGTAGCGGCTTTCGTGTATCGTTTCCAAGGTGTCAGACACCTCGTTAACTAACTCGGATGAGACACCAAAGAGGTCACACAGGTCTTGTTTGAGCGTTGGTGACATAGAATAATCCTTTGAGACAAACAGAAAATGGCAGTTGGCGTCCGAAGACACCAACTACCCATGATGTTACCGCCGAGTTTAGCTCGGCGAGGTCGACGCGGACGGACTTCCCGAAGCTGAAGCCGAACTCGACGGACTGGTCGAAGTTGACGGACTGACCGACGCAGACGGACTCTGCGACGCAGATGGACTCTGCGACAAGCTGGTTGAGCTTGACGGACTGTACGAACTCGACGGGCTCTGCGAACTCGACGGACTGTTCGACTGCGAACTCGACGGACTGAACGATGCAGATGGACTATTCGACTGCGACGAAGACGGACTATATGACGGTGACGGACTCTGTGATGCAGAGTTCGCGGTAACCTGTCCGCCTATCGCAACAATAATCTCTTCACCCCACGGGTGTCTAAATGTCCAACCCTGTTCAGTGGCATACGTGTTTGCAGCGGCAGCGTTATTCGGCTGCCCCCATGTTGGCTTATTCGCGTCAGTTGGATCTGATCCCCATCCAGACATATTCGTACTCCTTGATTAAGATGATGCCGGCGAGGCGGCGCTCTTCGGTTGATTAGCCTTGGCTTGCTGCTCGCGAGCCTTCTGTTGCACATCCCGAAGTTTTGCCGCCATCATTGTGTTCGCTTGACGGGTCTTGAGAGCGATCAATTCTTGCTGTTGCGTCGTTCGCAATTTCTCCGTTTCGGTTGGAGGTTTTATTACAGCCGGTGGGGTAGCAGCTTCCTTTACCCACTGATCGTCCTTTTCCACCATCACATACTTGCGAGGTGCTTTGATAATACGATCACCCCACTTGGAACCCGGCTCCGGCCCTAGATTCACATAGATCCAATTACCATCGATGCGTTCCACTGTCCCGTCAAATCCCGCGCCTCCGCGAACGCGAAGGCCGGCGCGAACCTTATCACCAACCTTGACGTGCTGGTCAGGGTTGGCGGCGAAGCCCGACCGGGCCGGTGCTTCGTTTATACCGTAACCTTTAGGAGTTACGTCTTTCACATTAAACTTGGCTTTACCCTTCGCAACTCTATCCGCGGCATCCTTTGTCAAGTTGCCGTCTCGATCAAAGAGTTTTGCAAGATGTGGCGGGAGTTTAATTTTAGATGCTTCGTCCATTTTCATGGCTTTGCGGGTTGTCGGTTTCAGTAACTTCTGATCCCATTTGATGCCTAGCTCAGTAGCTCTGTTCAGCATCTGGCCAGCGAGGTTCCATGCTTCAACGGAATGACTATTATTCAAGAATATTTTTATCGCAGCATTAACGCTAGCCGCGGGCGTTGTTTTCTTCAAAGGATTCTGACCTCGACCCAGCGAATTGCTGATAATCCTTGCGGCGCGCCTCTGATCTGCGGAGCTTGCGGGTCGGCCGCCGAGGCGGTTGGAAGAAGGAAGAGTCGCCTCGTCCATTTGTTCCCCGGCTTCCTCTATCTGCTCGACATCTTCTTTCACCACGTTGTGTGCCGGAATTTTCTCCGACTCATACTTACCAACGTCGATGACGTAAAACGGACTGCCGTGACGGTCGCCTTTATCGTAACGAACAACTTTCCCCCGACTTGAGCGGCTCGGCGAATCGCTAATCTTTACCCATGTACCGGGATCGAGGACGAGACCGCGGTTCGGATTGACGCGTAACGTGCCATGTTTAGCTATGATTTTCTCAATCGCCTTGTTATATGCACGTTGGGACGCGGCCGAAACGCGCTTGCCTTCTTTCACGTAGGACTCCCCAGCAACAATCACTTTGTCTGCGCTAACTTTATCTTTACCGGCCGCACCAAAATCCACGATGTAATATGCGTCTCCAGCATACGGACCTGAGGAAGCTGCTGGGCGATTCGGTCGAGGCGCTAGGCCGCGCGCAGGGTGGTAACTAACAACTCTCCCTTTCGCGAGATCGCCTCCGGTCGCGCCGCGGGCCCGCGCCCGGTCGAATCCACTGATCTTTACGCGTGTACCGGGCTTCAGATTCCGTAGCGACCAACCGAACTTTTTAGTCGAAGTTGACAACTCAGCCAATCCTTCTTTATACTGCTGACCTGGTTTGATAACACTCACCACGCGACCACGAGCATTCTCAATAGAAAGAGTGGCCTTTGGGTGGTCGCGTTGGAAGTTTTGGACCCCATAGGGGAGTTCCATCTTGCTGACATCCCACTGTTGATCCACCACCTTATTATTGACAATGGCTACAATAGTAAATGTCTGTGGAGCCTCAAGCAACCCGATATTAAATTGTCCTTCGCTGAGATTAAACATTTCGCGTAGCCCCATATGTTGTCGTACTTGGTTAAACAAGTCTTTTGCTACCTTCTGTGGCACATGTGACGGAATCCCCGCCCCAAATGCCTTAAAGTCGTTCGCTTTCGCGAGTGCCCGCATCTTAGATGCCGACATCCCCGACACATCGTCTGCGTCGGGATCGCGATTACCAGGCACCGCAATAACCTGAAAGTGGTCAATGTCAATATGCTTGGCTGCATTATATTTAGGAGATTTGCGAGGGACAAGATATTGTGCGAACTTTTGGAAGTCACGCACACGGTCACTACCGACGATCATCAGAATTCGACGATAGCCGAGAGAGGACACCTCCGCAAACGCATCAACTGGCGTTCGTACTGACACATTGCTACTAACGAACAGTTTTGGAAAGAATTTCCGCAGAAACGCGACCTTGTTTCTGAACGGCAGTGGGTTCTTTCGCGAATCTTGAGTCTGCGAGGGGTACACACGCACATCAGCACTATTGCGCTGGGCAATCTGATTGACGAAGTTAACGAGTGCGCCGTGCCCAGTGGTCGGTGGATTGAAACGACCGAAAACGAGAACGACGGTGCGAGATGATGGCATAGTTTTCCCTATAGACTATTTAGAGAAAATGTGTTCCCACTATTGCCAATCTTTTGGTGCGAGGAAGTTCAATCGGGAGAACTCCAGACGGTCTACGAGCTTTATCGTCTTCCCCCCGTGGGAGGTTGCCACAAAGCCCTCAGGGCCTGTAACTCGAAACCCACTCGCTGTTGGCACGAACGTGCTGATACGGGAAACTTGCGCCAACTTTCGCACGATGATCGTTTTAGCGTTCATGACGGCTTGATGAAGCTGAAACCAATTCAGGTACCCGCGAGCGTTGCCACGAATCTGTTTCATGACCGCGTTGAACTTCGCTTCCTGATCCGTTTTGCCCCTCTCGGAGCCTCGCTTCCCGGCTTCCTTGTCTCGACGTGCAGCTATAAACTCCATCAGTTCGGTGACGGTCGACGCAGACACCCTGTTGCTACGCACACGCTGGTTGATAAACATCTGTACCAGCATATGCAGGGGTTCGTGTGTCATGACTTCGTACACAGATGACGCAACCTGACTCTGTAACGCAGTGACGTGCGACAGAGCAAGCGTAAAGTCGCTTTGTTCCGCGTTAGTGAAGGTGACGGTACCGGACAGATCGTCAAACGAAGCATCCAGCACAACCGCGCGGCCGGACTTGCCTAAGGACGCAAAGGCGCCAGGGGTAATGGGTGAAGCGGTGTAACTGTCAATTGTTGAACCGCGGCCGCTATACATGGTATGTACGACAATGCCCAGATGAGCGCGACTGATCTGTTGCCCGAGGTTACTGTTTGCTTCGACCGCATAGAGAATAGTGTTAGGACGGAAGGTTACGTAGGACTTCTCGTCTATGGTCTGTGACTTGATATCGTCAGTAAAGAGCAAGTCACCCTGAAGAATCTGCTTTGAGTGAAGCGGTTGTAGTTCCTTAAGGCACGCCTGGAGTTTCGCACCAAGTCCACTACTGCCATAGGTCGCGTTAATCTGTGCCTTCGACTTCATGAGCTTCGGGTTCTTGGCGAACGCGGACTTCGTTGCGACAAAGAATTTGTGATCGGCGGGATCAGGACCAAACACCACCGATGGCGCACCATCCCATTTCGTTGTGACGTTCATCGAGCGAGACACACCACCGTGTTCCAGCATGTGCCCGAAGTTCTTGAGGACATCCAGTGCAAACGTCGCACCTGAGGCACCGTCATCCAACATCAAATCTTCAAGATGTTGAAGATGCGTCAGTTTACCGGCCTTAGATTCTTGTAGATGTCGTGCAAATGAAATTAGCGGCATCGTATCTCCAAGCGAAGCGATTTGTAAAACTCGGGGTGTGCGACTATCAAATCCCACCACATTTTGATCTTCCGATGAAACACTGGCAGCGCAGCGTGTTTCGGTGTCGTCTTGAACGCTCCTGTATATACCGTATACGTGGATTTCGCGATAAACGGCCACGGAAGAATTTCGGTTTTCATCTGTTTCAACGCATCACGGTAATTAAGATCGCCATATATCGCCCACATCTCTAATGCTACGTCGTGCGAGTACGCTTCGATTTCGTCATAGTCACCCAGATAAGTTTGTTCCGCCTTCAGATCGATACCATCCGCCTGAGAACGATACACACGGGCATTGGTCTCTTCTCCCTTAACACTCCGATACACATCTTGATGTCGATGAACCAATTCGTGTAGCAGGTATGACCAAAAATAGAAACGGCGTATGGCCCACGTTTTGCGCGACCATTGCTGCCGTCGCCCCCCTTTAGTTACATGCCATTCAAGTCGCACATCAGCCGAAGAATGTTGAAGCGGAAGAAGTTCGTTTGGCAACCATTGTGCCGTGATCAGGACGGACTTCTTGGGTATACCCTTTTCACCACTGCCGACAACATTTAAGACACCATATTCCTCCGTGACGGCATTAAGACGGTCTAAAAATGACGCCAAATTAAACGCACGTCCTCGATAACAGTCCGGCCGTTTCACCGGAAAGACATCTTTCACCGCATCCTGTAATACCACTGCGTCCATTATTACTCGGCGTTGAAGTGCCTCGACTTGCATTGTGCCTCCTATTTTATTTAGGGGGAACAAAGGCACCCCTAAATAGGACTATGCAATCCTTTCGCGAACATTGCCGGGATATCACAGAAGCTCTCGACAAACCCTACCCGTACCGCGTTGTCAACAGCCGGGGCACGGGAAGCGGCGATGGCCCCGGTGTTTTTGAGGCCGAGTTTACCGTGGCCACTTCCGGCTTGAAGTATAATGTTCACTTTGCGAAACGCGTAGAGCAAAATATTCCTCGCACCAACGGCCGCGGTCAAGTGATCGAGCCACGGTGGGAGAGTGTAGAAAAGCCGTGGGAGTTTACGTTCGCGCTTAAGCGCACACACGGAAGCGGCGCCCCCGGTGATCCGAAAACCGATACGGAGACGTATGGCGTCTCGCGCACCGGACATGCGTTTAGTGTCTTTGCGACCGTGATTGCTGTGATGAAAGAGTTCATTACCAAGTATCATCCCGCCCTCATCTACTTTAGTGCCACGGAAAGTTCTCGCGCAAAACTCTACGACCGTTTCATGAAGCTCGTACCCCGTTCCGTGTCGGGTTATGCGGGACACAAGTTGACTGGACAATCACGACGTAGCGCGGCCGCGCTCGGTGATTGCCACCGGGGTTCCGGTTTTCTGCGCGATCCCGAACAGAAGTGTCACGCCGATTGGATTGGCCCGGGTAACTTTGTAGTCGCAAGACGCGACGTACCCCTCACGGCCATTCTCGCCGTGACTCAGGCCCATTAGTCATCAGTTTTCAAGTGTGCAAGTGGTCGCCGAGCGGTGCGATCACGAAATGGCTTGGTAAGATTGGTTGCGACAAATTGGTCTGGTGTCGGTGCAGTCTGTATCTGCTTCGGATCATACAGCTTCATACGAGAAGTATCAATACCCAGAATGAACTTCTGAAAACTCTGTCGTTTGGCATATCGATTCTTTAATACATATGCCTGTATCTGATTATTCTTATCCAAGTCATCGCTTGTGGTCAAGGCAAAGATGAAGTCCGCCGTCTGTGCGATGGCAAATGACTCACTAATCTTTTCTAACCCCGGCGCTGTCGAGGACGCCCCATCACGATTGAACTGCGCGGCCGTAAAGACGGGAATGTTCATTTCCACCGCCAACCCACGCAACTCTTCCGCAATAGATTTGTTATAAGTGTAGCTGTTGACGGCATTGCCCATCTTTATGCGCGAGGACGCACAGATCGACAGGTAATCCACGAACAGAATGTCCGGCGTGAAGTCCTGCTTGAGCTTCAATTCGTGGAGCAACGCACGGAAGTGCCCTGTGTGTGCAGCCGCTGTCGGATACTCCTTAATGATCATTCGCCCGGTGCTGGTTTGCTGAAGTGTTTTCAGTTTCTTGAGATATCGATCCCGCGACAACGCGATCACATCATCAATCGGAATGTCCATGAGGTTTGCATCGACACGTTCAGCAATGCGTTCTTCCGCCATCTCCAATGTGATGTACAACACCTTCTTACTCATACGGGCACACGCAGCCGCCATATGCACAAGAAACAAACTCTTTCCGACATTCGTACCTGCCAGCACCACATTCAATGTCTTTCTAGGAATGCCATTCTTGGTCATGGTGTTGAACACGTCGAGATCAAACGGAATCCGCGCTTCCGCACGATGATAGAAGTCGTACCGTTCTTCCGCGTCACCGAAGAAATCGTGGCCGACGTGTGTATCGAATGAAACGGCCAACGCTTCTTTGAGAATGTCGGGAATTGCGTGAGGGTTCTCTTTCGGGTTGTCAAGCATTCCGACACTATGACGTAGAGCGATATACAACGCTCGTTCTTGACAGAACTTCTCCGTCTCTGCGATGAGAAATTCGTGCTGTGATGAATCTTGTGGTTCGGTCTGTTCAAGCTCGTCGATGACCGTGTTCGCCTGTTTCGCTTCCGCCTCACTTAGATTCGGGACATCATCCAGCATTAACCGTAGAACCGACACCGAAGGAAGTTGGTGGTATTCATCGAAGAACTTTTGATACACACCAAAGACGGTCGCACATTCTCCAGTCGGAAAATATTCACCCTTGAGATACGGCGCCGCCCGCTCGGCATAGCTTTGTGATGCGTACAATTGTCGAAGCACTGTTCGCTCAAACAAGAGCATCAGTGAACGCCTTTCGTCTCCGAACTGAGAAGCGCATCAAAATTTGATAGCGAAATATAGCTTAACCACGCCATCAACACCTCACCACAGAAATAATCGAAGTCCTCTGTGACATGAAACCCTTTAGGCGACTCATATACTTCCGTCTCAAACTTTGTCGGTACCATACCGTCCGGGCCAACTTTCTTCGAAACACGAAACGTTTTGAAGGAAAATACGACACCACGATACGGACCGGCTATGATTTCTAGACCTAAAATAGCTTCGCCCTTCTTCTGTGGAATCAATCGGGGCATGATCATTTCGAGAATGTTTGATTCTGATTCACTCATCGGCCGTCACCTCATCTGTAATATTCACAACCGGTTCGCCTGTATAAAGGAACGTCGCCTTCATGTGCGGGGCCAAGTCCTGTAGGAGGCTGTCCGTAAAATATTTAGTAGGCTTAGCGTAAACCTGTGATTCGAACGCCTTCATGTCGCCAGGGAACACATACTTGTTTCCGACCTTCGTCACCAGCCCCGAGTTCACCGCGTGCGGCAGCAACCCATAATACCGATCCAGTCCCCCGTCAAACAGGATGCGCGTCTCCACCACTGACTCTTCTTTCGTCATACGGGATTTGACCATTTTCGCCTTGACAATGTTTCCAATGATTGTCTTGTCGCTATCCCGCTCTTTCTTCTTGCTGAGAAACACGATGGTGTCTGCGGCATACTTCGCACCTGAACCGCCCGCCATTTCCTTGGTTGGGAAATACGCGCCGATCACAGCATAGGTGTGGGTCGTAACGATCATCGGTACTTGCACCTTCGCCATTTTCAGACGCAACACACGAAACGCACCCTTGATCAACTGACTCTTCGTCATGTCACGGGTGTCTTTGCCCTCTGTCATGTCACCGATTTCCTTGCCACTCGGTAGCGCAGACAGAGAATCGAGAATGATCAGAAACGGAAACCGATCTTCTTCTGGGATGTTCGCATAGGTATCCAACATCTTCAATGCAACGGTGCGGAACCGTTCAATGGATTCCGGCTCGGACTTCATGACACGTTCAGGATCAATACCCCGTGAAGAAAACATGGCATTCGTAACCGCTGATTCTGTATCGAAGTATGCGACCCGTGCTTTATCATTGGCTGCCAAGTATTGCGACATAATAGAAAGCGCAAAAAAAGACTTCCCTACTGCCGGGTCACCCGCGAGGACTAACGCTTTATTATTGGGGAGACCACCAAACATATCTCCCGATAACGCGGCGTTCAATATGTAACTGCCGCTGTCGATGAACCCCGTAAATTCAGCCGCACTCTTGCCGTCTGATGCCAATGCAGTATCGGGATCGCCGATGTCCACAACGAACTGCCTAAAAAGGTCTACTTTGGCCATGATAATTTCAAGCTCCTGTCTTTATTCATATTAACTATTTTATCACACTTTCGCGATATTATTCAACAGAACGGTCGCGGCGGACGCGGACGGCACGTCTACCGAGACGTATAGACTTTGGGCGAATGGCGTCCAGTGTCGTATTTTCTAATGACGGTTCCGCCAGTGTTTCGGTGTCGACCGCGGTATCCACCCACGCCTGAGCCTTCAGTATATCCACTGGTGTATCTGGTGGGACACTATTAGGTTTCTTCACGGCCTTCTTCGCAGTTTTCTTCACAGTCTTCTTTACCTGTGGTGATGTATTCTGGTCAATGTCCGGTACGCTACTCGGCGTAATGCGCTTACCGGGAATTGACTGCGAGGCAAGCAACAACGCAATGGCCATTGGATCGAACACGGAGATGATGATAAGAATGAACACGGTCACGACGTGATCAAGAATATTGATATCGGTGCTGCCATACCATGCTTGCGCCACAAACATCAACGGGCCCACATCAACGGACTGCTCTTGTGTACGCTGATTCACCGCCAACAATTCCTGCTCTGCGATCTGGAGTGCTTCACCCGAGATATTCAATTGCGTTTGAAGTTCTTGTTCAAGGACTTGCTGCTCTCGTAACACATTCACCGCACCGTTGATGCTGGTGAGTCGGTCGTTCACCACAAGTCCCCCGATAACTTGATCCGCGAGATCGCTGCTTGTGAGCGTGGTGATAGCTGTTGCGCGGCGAGTATAGACGACGTTCGCTAACTCAACATTCCGTTCTGCTGCGGAACGTTCTGCGAGTAGTTGCGCCATCGGTGCTTGCTGTGTCAGGTACGCCCGCGAAAGATACCCGAAGATACCGATACCCGTGATCACTATCAACACAAAGACGCCGACACTCACATAAGCGACTAACGGTTTCGGTGAGGTGCGCCAATACCGGAATACCCACGACGCGCCGACGAGCTTGGCGACTTCGAGTGTACCTCCCATGATTACAATAGGCCAGAACACACTCACAAAGATGTATGCTAATCCGGTAACTGAGTAGAACGCGGCGATGCTAGAGAGGCCGATGCCCGTCACAAAAAGCATTATCCGCATAAAGGTAGACGACATGTGTACTCCTAATCGAATAGTGTGGCGTTACGCCGAGGTTCAAAATTAGTAATTATTACTTCATCGACAGATACCGCGTCTCCGCGACCCGCCGTGTACGTCGCAGCCACTTGGTGTATCTGTGTGGCCGGGAAGTGGGTAATGTAGAAGGCATCACCAATCACTTTATTTGAGTATGCATACGGTCCGTTATGTGTGGTGAGAAACTTCGCCAAGTGAACGTGATTGCTTTCTTCGAAATTGCACTGATAGTCCACAGACGAACTTCGATACGGTGGATCGGCGTACACGTAGTCGCCATCGCGAAGCGTTACGTCTGCATACGATCCACAATGAATGTCTGCATGGCGCAATACATCTGCCACTGCATGAATATTGTCAGTTGTGAAAAACTTCTCACCTTGCGTACAAGTGCCCGGCGGCGTCGAGTACCGTTTCTCACATATGTTGTATGCTTTCCATATACCATTGAAATTCACACTCAACATGAACAGTAGCATACCCGACAAGTATTCAGCCGACTTATCCTGATGTGCGAGGCAGTAACCTTTGCGTAGCTTATAGTAATACGGCTTTCGTGCTTCGGGAGTCAGCTTTAGCCACCCATTCACACATTCTTGCCATCGATCAATGACACCTGTGGTATTTTTCGCGAGTGTTTGATAGAGCAGGATAAGTTCCTTGTTGGCATCATTGATGACAAGCTGGCATGAGGGATAGGTTTCCGCCATCCACAATGTCGTGGTCAATGCGCCCGCAAACAAATCGACAAACCGCGTTGGTTCCACCTTGGGAAAGAAGTATGGTTCATACAGGTTCAGCATTCGCTGTTTACTGCCTGTCCACTTAAAGAGGGGTTGAATGCGTGTACGCATTAATCGTCGTACAGATTGAGTGCAGTTTGGGCAACATTACCCCGACGAGAGAAAATGTTATCATACATCTCTTGCGAGGTAATCTCACTGGCAAGAACGCATTCCACATTCGCATACCGCAAATCGCCATCAGACTTCTTTTTTTCGATTTCCTTCATGAAATCAACGCTATTAGCGTTGCGTTCAACGGTTCCTTGAAAAATGATTAAGAGGTTCTTGAATGATTTGCCCCCTTGGATGGTCTTCTCGTCATAGACACCAGCCTCAATCTTTCTCATTGTGAACCAAATCTTTTCTTCAGTCGACCCGTTTGTGCTACCACCTTTGACTTCGACCCACGACTTAAGTTTCCACGGTGATTCCGCATCGGGGATAAAATGATGATAACCACTAGACTTTAATTTGGGAGGTGCTGGTAACCACTCCGTATTACGAACATAATCAGGGTCATACGCTTGAAGTAGATCCTTGATCGAGACTTCGACCTTCTCACCGCTCTTTTGTGCGCCGTGGTTGTCTTGCGTCTTTCTCTTCTTCGTTCTTCGTGCCATTATATTCACCTCAATCAAAAAGTGTGGCCTGGTGTTCCGCCGACCACCCGACAAGATTTAGAATTGCATTCAACGGATCAATTATAACAATTTGAAACTGCTTTTCATAGTCCACGTATTTTTCGACCTGCCATTCGACTGGGCAACCATACGCGGCCGCCAGAACATGACACCGAAATACATTCGGTTGCCGTAGATACGCAAAGCGAATCTTCGATCCTTCACGAATCTGCTCAATGTGTGTTAATTTATCGGCGACTACTTTTCTGTTAAAGGCGAGTGTCCCAGCGACATGAATCGGCACGCCTTTCTCCACGTCACTGTATTTATCTAATCCATTAACGGAACGTGGCATAGCAATATCCTGAAATGGTGCCTGCATGAATTCTTCCCGTTTTTCTTGAATAAGTGTCCAGATTTCCTCTTGTGTACCGCGCAGTAAAAGTTCGATAGCGCGAGTCAGCACCATTCGTGCCATGGACGGCGTGGAGGACTTCACCGCCTCAATACCCATCATCTTCAGCCTTGGTGTGGTGTGACGCACGCCTTCGGTATCATACACGTTAAGCATGTAACGTTTCTTCGCTGTCCAAACACCCTTGTCCGCGATGACTTCCCGCGTCATCGACAGACACGGCACTGCCACGTTGAGGTATGACGCCAAGCGGGCCAACGACGCGTCGATGACTGTCTGAATACGCTGCTCGCAGAATTTGTCAAGCATCGTGACGATCTGATCCTTCGTCTTTCCGTTGAAGGTATCTGTGTGCTTCACCAACGCACCGAGGTTGACATAGACGGAATCCGTATCCGACGCAATCACATAGTCCGCATCTGTTTTGAGCGCCGTGTTGAGGTAAGCATTCACATCACGGGCAACCCAGCGAATTGTCAACTGTCCCGTGAGCGTCACCGCTTCTGCCAGATGCGTGTCATAGAAGCGAAAGTATTGTGAGCCAAGCGCACCGTAAGCACTGTTCAGGTTTACCTTCCGCACCATCTGTTGATTGTTATACGCGGCCATCTGCTTCGTCAGCACCGCATATTGCGGGTCGGTCGTGTTCAGCTTTTGGCGTCGTCTCTTGGCGGCGCCCAGCTTTTTCTTGAACCGCATCCGTTCGTCATACAATGTCTTGAGCATCGCGGGTAGGAAGCCTTCATGATCCCGCTGTGTCAGTACGCCGTTGGCGGCGAGTGCATAACCGTTGGGCACCTGATCACCCTGTTGATACGACTTGATGCTATTGGGCTCCAGTAACAAATCATCAACCGTGGGCCAGTTCGTGTCAACCTTTGCCACCAGTGTTTCGGGTGACAGGTTCCATTGGCGAATGATGTGCGGATACATACTCGCTACGTCGAAGGATGCAATCCACTCATGCTGTCCAACGTGCGGGGCTTTTACATAGCCACCGGCATACTGTGCAGTCTTTTCTACGTCACGACGCGGTGGAATTTGTATGTGCTTGGCGCGGAGGTTGTGATAGATCATGATGTCCCACAACCGTACCTGCTTAAAGGTATCCACGTAGTTCGCTTTTGCACTGTACGCTAACGCACAAACAAGTTCGATCAGCTTGAGCTTCTGATCGAGTTCGTCTACTAGTTCCACATCTAAAATGTTGTAGTCAAGAAACTTTTGGAAGTTCTCACGATACAGTTGGTCTAACGACTGATATTCCGTGTACGAGAGCTTACGTTTGTCGAGTTCCACATGCGCGATATGATCGAGCCGATAGCTCTCTCGCTGTGAATAGGTAAACTTACGATAGAGTTCCAAATAGTCGAGAATCGCGACGCCGCGAATATCCACAACCGCCTGGTCGCGATTGAAGATGTTCACCATACGGTGCGTGATAGTTTTGAATGGCGACATGAGAAGCACGTCTTCTTCGTTGATCACGCGGCGCATTCGATTCACCAGATAGGGCATATCAAAGAACTGAATATTCCATCCGGTGACGATGTCGGGATAGTCACCTTTGCTTCGCCAGTCTTTGAGAAACTGGACGAGCATGTCGTGTTCGTTATCACGTTGCTGATAGGTAATGCCTTCCGCTGGGGTATAGGGTTTTGTGCTGTAGACAACGGTGCCCGATTCCCCTCTGTGTCGCCACTTCACGGTGATCGCGGTGACGGCATTGAACGGATCGTCAGGTGGTGCGAAGGCTTTGTCCGCGGCCGTTTCGATGTCGAGGTTCCAGATATAGAGACGATTCATATCCGGCACGATCTCGGTGTCCCCGTAAGTATCGGCCAGTGCCATGTACTCGCACTGGATATTCCCATACGCCTCGGGATGCGACTTGAGGAACCCACGGCCCTCTCTGGTATTGCTACACTGATGCGGAAGCAACGGCTCACCATCAAGCGTTGCCTCGCCAGTGTATTCAGTTGTGGGGAGATAGTAGGTGGGTGTGTACTTCAAGTTCACAACATGTGGCGCACCCTCGGCATCCCGTGCCCGAATGTAAACACGGGAGCCGAGAGTTGTGCAGTACGTGTACTGAAGCGAAGAGTCAGGAGCCTTACGTATGGTCGGGCGAATCGACGAATGCTTCATTCACTGATCATACGCTAAAACGCTTACGAATGCAAGAGCGTTTTTATTGATGGCTTGCTAGACTCCAGTGCCGGTGGCTCACCGGCTGGTGTGACGATCCCACTCAGCATTTGTCGATACGCCTTCACCATCTGTTCGGCCGCAGGGACCACAAACGTGACATGTAACGTAGAGATTATGAGTTTGTCACTCTCACCATAGGCAATAACTGGCATAAGCGCCACCCGCGCTCGACCCGACTCGGGTTCCACCATTACATTGGGGCGAACCGCGTCCTCGATCAGCCAGTTGACACCCTGATCATCGAGACGCGCTTTTCCGATGATGTCCTCACCGGAAGTTAAATGCAACACAAGAATATCAGCCACGTCGCGCCCCCTTTAGTGTATGTCGTTTCACATGCCTTGCCTTCTTCAGGTTCACCGTCTTCTTCACCGTCTTCTTCACCGTCTTCTTCATGGGTTTCTTCACCGTCTTCTTCGCGGGTTTCTTCACTGTTTTCTTCGGTGTCTTCGGAAGGTTGTTCAGATATTCACGGTCGAGGCGGAAGTCATCGGCGTATGGTTTGCCATCCCGTGCCTTGCCTTCTTCAGGTTCACCGTCTTCTTCACCGTCTTCTTCATGGGTTTCTTCACCATTCTTTATTATCAACCTAGAAAACGCGTATCCAAATACCGCTATGACTAGACCTCCGATGAATACAAAACCGAACTCTATCATATCATTTCTCCTTTAAATACATTATACCACATCATGATAAGGAACAACCAAGTCTCCTTGATAGTGGGACAGTAACCACTTATATTCTTCACGAATGCCATCAACAAGTAAGACTTTGGGGCGATAGTCGAGATCAACACGCGCCTCGGTAATATCAGCATGAGTATCGCGCATATCTCCGCGTTGAAATATATCATTTTTTATTTCCAAGGTCGCACCAGTGACAGAACCAATAATACCCAATGCAAAGTTCAACGTTACTTGCGAACCACCGCCGATGTTGTAGACGCCGCCATGGCGACCTGTCGAGGCGCGAATAGTGCCGTCAACGGCGTCAGTGACGTACGTGAAGTCCCGGCGCTGTTGCCCGTCACCAAACACCTTGATCGGTTTCGCCTCCATTGCCGCTTTTAGAAAGATGTGAAATGCCATGTCCGGCCGTTGCCTCGGACCGTACACCGTGAAGTATCGCACGACAGTAATAGGCAACCCATACGAATGTTGATAGAGCAGACAGAGATGTTCTGCGGCGAGCTTCGTGACACCGTAGGGTGAGATGGGTTGTGGGCGTGTGTCTTCGGTATACGGACGAGCGTTAGACAATCCGTACACGGATGACGTAGACGCATACACAAACGACAGGAGCCGCGGCGCGTGTCGGAGACACGCTTCAAGTAATATCTGTGTGGCAAGAACGTTCTGGTCAACATACTCTTTGAATTCTTGCCCCCAACTGGCGCGGACGCCCGGTTGTCCGGCAAGATGGTAGATGTGCGACACGTCAGGAAGAATGGCTTCCCAATCGACGGCGGAGATGGGGTTCCCGATGAAACGAAACTTGGGGTTCTTCAGCGCCGCGAGGATATTCCCACTTTTCTGCTCAAGGAAGTAGTAGTCTGTGAAACAGTCAACACCAATGACCTCGTATCCACTATGTAAGAGACGATCAACAAGTGTCGAGCCAATGAATCCGGCTGCGCCGGTGACAAGAACTTTCATTATGGAAGAAAGCTAGATGCGCCCGTTGATCCAAATCCACCCAACCGTGTTGTGTCACGCTGCGGCAGATCATCTATGGAAGGCACTTCAGTAAGATGAACGTTCGGCGTTGGTGGTAGAAAGAGTAACTGCGCGATTCGCATATTATGTTCAACAATAAACGGTCTGGCATCCGGTGGGGCAATGTAACTCAGCAGGACACTGACTTCATCGCGATAGTCGGAGTCAATCACTCCCGGCGCATTGATTACCTGCACACCCCTTGTTGCGAGGCCACTGCGACTGCATATCAGTGCTGACCAATGTTCAGGCAGCGCCAGGTGCAACCCCGTCGAGACACGCGTCACCGTAAGTGGCTTGAGATTAACTGATCGATGTTCGGGTAAGTACGCACAGATGTCATAGCAATACGCTTCCGTGGTCTTGCGTTCAGGAAGGATACCTTTGCCCATCAAGTAGCGCGGGTTCGTGAAGCTGGTGTGCTGCTCTTTCCGAAAGACACTAACAGTCGGCACACTGTTGGTATGCGGTTGCTTAATGGTGAACAGTTCTCGGTATGTTTTATCACTGAGAAATTGTGGTTCCATAATTTCGTTCTCCTTAGTCACAAAGACATTATAACTGTTACCCTGCTATTTGTCAAGTTCTCTTCTTGCCTATTTCATATTTTGCAACGAGTGTCCACTCACTCTTTTCGCGATACGGCAACACCGTCATCTGCCCCAGCGGAATCACCGGCGCTGCGCTGTACTCGGGGTCCACCAGTTTCACTAATCCCCATTCTGCCAACATATTCGCAATGGTGTTTCTTCGCGATTTGTCTGACTCATCAAATACGGTTTGCTGCGTTTTGCCGTCCAAGAGGAACAATTCCTTAAAGTGGACAATGTAGTAACGCCCCTGTTTATGCAAAACGTGGCAAGATTGAAAAAGTTTCTTATCTTTTCTCGACGCAATGCCAATTCTGGTCAGTGTTTCTTTTACCTTGAGAAAATCGTCCGGTGACGGCAGTGTCACTTCAACGCACTCTTTGATAATAGCGGCAATATGCGGCGGGAGTGTTTTTAGTAGGCTTTCATTACTCATACCGACTCCGGCCTTTGGCTAAGTTGGTCTGACGAATGAAGGGTTTTGAGGCACCGGTTACATTGATCAGACACGTTAATCATCTCTGTCTACGTTTATTTAGAGAACGCAGCGCGTCTACGATCTTCCACCCTTATAGAGTCGACCGCGCATGGCCGTCAGTTGTTCTGTGGTATGTAACGACGTGATATTGATCGCGTGTCTCAACGAACATTCATAGTATTCTGCCACAACACGCGAATCGTCAGCGATTTTGTGCTTGAACCATTTACTAAATCGTTTCCGCGGCCGCAGCACACCGAGAAGAAAGAGAAACTGAAGATGCTTGGGCAAATGAGACTTCTCGTTCATGAGATTGGCGGCAAGCACACATTCGTGGAAATACGACAACGCTCTGTTCACCACATATGGTTCGTACACGGTGTCGATCACCGGACTGTCTGCGAGACGTTGATCTTTTGTGAGCGTAATGGCATTGACGTAATCCCAGATCACGCTACCATCCGCGTCCCTCACGATTTCACATCCAGGCTCCCCATAATTTCCGTGAGACAGGCCAGCATGTTCAGGGATTTGTCCGCTGCGAAGGCCGCACGGTAGCCGTAATCTGCGAGGACGAGGATCACACCGGGCAGATCACTGCCCTTGACATGGTTAGGAATATTATCTGCTAACATTCGATAGAACGCCGACTCGTCCGTATCTTCATGATCGGACATCCACTTGCGAACGGCTCCGAAGTTGGCGTCACACAACGACTTCATGAGTACCGCAATATCTTTGTCCGACACTTGTGACAGAATGTCCGGCTGAAGTTCGCCCGTCGCAGAAAATCGTTGTAACTCATTCAGCGTTCGCCGGAAGTCGGGGAAATACTGCTGAACAACTTCCATGGCCAACTTTTTGTCATAGGTGATATTCTCTCCGTCGAGAATTTCAAAAACCCGTTTGGCGAATGCTACCATGACTGTCGGCCGCTCCACTTTGGGCACTTCGAAGTTGACGATGGAGCAACGTGAATGCAACGGCGCAATGATCCTGTTACTGTGATTGCACGTCATCACGAAAACGGTGGTCCCGGCGAACTCCTCGATGAATGCTCGAAGTGCGGGCTGGGTCGATTGCGGATTCAAATAATCCGCCTCATCCAAAACAACCATTTTTCGTTTGCCTTCGAACGACATGCCAGATGCAAAGTCTTTCAGTTTCGTGCGGAGGACATCGATGCCGTTCTCGTCAGACGCATTGATCACCATTACGTCCATATCAAGATCCCGTGCGATGGCCTTTGCCACCGTTGTTTTGCCCGTGCCCGCCTTCCCAGTCAGCAATAGATTCGGAAGGTCAGACTGCTGCATGATTCCGTCAAGTGTCTGCCTCACGCCCGATGGTAGAATACAATCATCGAGTGTCTGCGGGCGATATCGCTCGACCCAGACATAATAATCACGTTTGTTCATCATCATAGTCTCTATTGTATCATACAAACCCGTGTCGCCGAAAGAGTTCTTTTAGTCTCGTCGGCACGAACGGAATGTTGTGGTTGTTCTTGCCATGCACCATTCTCGCCATACTCTCTGGCTCTGGATGAAAATGTGACGCCAGAATGGGCTTGTCCGCTCTGGCATACGTCCAGTCCGCATACTTGAACACATGGTTATAGCGGTGGTTCAGTTCCTCAACCGTGAGTTTCTTTTGTAGCACCAAACTCTTGAGTGCCTTTTCGTCGGTGCGCGTCTTCGCATACTCACTCCACGTCGGGATGATTTTGATTTCGTTGTTCCACGTATCGAAAAACTCCACCGCTTGAAGATGCGGGCGAAAGAAAAAACTTCCGCACTGCCAGTCGTGTTTGTAGCAGTAACGCGAAATCCCGAAGTGCTTGACGGGTGGTGGCGGGAACGCTTCAGTCTGGTACACGTCGAGATCGTGATACCAAAAAATTTCAGATGGCAACTGCTGATGCCGCAACAGATGTAGAATGACCGGGATCTTGTTTGAAGTCGGGTCAAATTCTGTGTAGATGTCAGGAACCGGCCGTGACACTACGGCATTATACTGTTTGCTGTACGTCCCCTTGTTCTGGATTTTATATTTCCAAGGAAAATTCGTATAGACCAAAATATCGTACGACGGGATGCCCAATTCCAGATTGTTTTCGATCTGCAAATTCATGAGCGCCTCGGCTTCAGCCGAGAAGCAATGATGTGGACTTGTGTACGCGTACAAAATTTTCATTATTATCTTATAGTCTACAGGAAACGTCTAGATGTATGGCGATGGGCGTTAGTTTCAAAATGACTTATGATGAAGTCGTTACACCCAAAATGCCCATCGCTATAGTGGTAAGTGTCGGTTACGCCAGCACCAGTTCGTTTTCCTCTTCGAAGAGTTCGCATTCCTGTGTGGGTGGCTCGGTGTTCAGCCCGCGGTCGTTGAGGTATGCGATCATCGCTTTGGTTGTCTGCTCATACGCAATTCGGCACGTATTACGAATCCACCGTACAAACTCGGCATCTTCATGGTTTGTCCAGTTGACGTTCGGCTGCTTGCTCTCACCCTCACCGTCTTCTTGTGGCACAACACCGAAACGCTCTGTGAGCATGGACTTCGTTATCCCCTTAATGCCATGATGATAAAACTTCGGCCGAGCGAATCCAGGCTTCATGTGAAAGGCCGTGGACACTATGCCCTCCTGCTTTATGTCGCGGAACCCCATCGGCCGACCGGTGCGCCGATTCACATGTCGCGTTCCGTCCATTTTCACAAGCAGCATCATACAACTGACATACTGCGTTTGCTTGCCGGGGTCCTTCCATTGACCTTTAGCGCCCTGTTCTAGCCCCATCACGTCCAACAAATTCAGTGATTCTTTTGTGCCGTCCTTGAAGTAGAACGTCCCGATACCATTGACGATACCGCTATCCGATGAGGTATGAGAGGACAAACGCCCCGCGGCCCGACCAATACACTCAGGCTCATACGCGATCTGCCCTGGCATGGTAGACTTATACGGGATTTTAGATGCAGACACTTCGCGAAAGTCATCCTTCAGATCTCCT